>Ga0129299_1000008_pt1 | contig 94156 bp, 79 predicted proteins | sample ConPoolayeCmetaG_FD_94477 | JGI IMG/M metagenome (GOLD analysis project Ga0129299, IMG submission 94477) | Hot spring microbial mat communities from California, USA to study Microbial Dark Matter (Phase II) - Cone Pool mat layer C metaG ...
AGGCCTTCTTTCAAAAAGAGATGCTGGCCGTCGTTAATCCGCTCGATCTGCCCGGAAAATCGATTTGATTCAACACTCCTTTTTGGCTTGCCTGCCGTCAATATATCGCCTAATTTGCCGTTGGAAGTGGATGGGGTCTGGTGGCCCTCGCGGTCTTCAAAATCGTTGGAAACCGGAGACCCCGGTTTTGGCAGGTTCGATTCCTGTCCCTTCCGCTTTTTTGTCTGGAAATGTTTTCGGAACCCGAATCCGATTGTCGAATCACGCCCCGTTCGGCCATGATAATCGAAAAAACCATGCGCAAAAGAGAGTGACCCTCTGTCGAACAACTCCAATTTGATTTCTCTTGAAATCACCGATCTCGCCTACGGCGGCCGCGGGGTGGCCAAACACCACGGCAAAATCGCTTTCGTCGATAACGCCTTGCCCGGAGATATCGTTTCGGCCAGAATAAAGAGAAAGAAAAAATCGTATATCGAGGCCGTGGCCGTCGCCCTCGAAAAACCTTCACCTTTCCGGCAGAATCCGGTATGCGCCCATTTCGGCGTCTGCGGCGGCTGCAAATGGCAAAACTACGCCTATGACCGGCAGTTGGCCTATAAAGCCGAACAGTTGAAAAACCAGCTTGTGCATCTGGCCGGAATCGCCAAACCGCCGGTCGAGCCGCCGATCGGCGCCCGCAAGATTTATTATTACCGCAACAAAATGGAGTTCTCCTTCATGGTCGGCGGCGATGATGGCCTTGTCCTCGGATTGCATCGTTCCGGTTCGTTCCACGAGATTTTTCAGCTCGATACCTGCCACCTGCAATCCGAATTATCGAATGAAATCGTCCGTCATGTCCGCGCCGAATGTCTCCGTTCGAATCTGCCCGCCTACGATATTCTGAACAATTCCGGCCTGATGCGGTTTCTGATCGTCCGTGAAGGCAAGCATACCGGCGAGACGATGGTCATTTTCGTTACTTCAGCCGAATTCGCCGGCCATGAAAAGAAACTTGTCGACCTATGTGAATCGACCGCCGCGGCATTTCCCGCCGTAGGCAGTCTGTTCTGGATGATAAACAGCCGCAAAGCAAATATTGCCCGCTGGGATATGTATCCCCCCGGATTCAGCGGCGGCCTCGTCGTCGGGCGGGAGTATATTTGCGAAAAATTGGGCGGCTACCGATTCACAATTTCACCCGACAGCTTTTTCCAAACCAATTCTTATCAGGCACAGCTTCTGTATGACACGGTTATCGAATTCGCCGCCCCCAAAAAGACCGACAAAGTGCTCGATCTCTATTGCGGAACCGGCACTATCGCCATCTTTCTGGCCGGGGCCGATGCCCAAGTCATCGGCGTCGAATCGGAGGCCAAAGCGGTCGCCGATGCCCGATTGAACGCCGCCGAAAACGGAATCGCCAATGTCGAATTTATCTGCGCGCCGGTCGAACGATATATCGTCGGCGCAGAACCCGCGGATATCGTCGTCGTCGATCCTCCTCGCGCCGGACTCCATCCGAAAGCGCTTGAAGGAATATTGAAACTAGATACCGGCAAATTGGTCTATGTTTCCTGCAATCCGGCCACCCTCGCCCGCGACCTGCGTATATTCATTGAAAACGGATTCGAACTGAAACGAACGGTGGCCGTTGACATGTTCCCCCATACCTATCATATTGAATCGGTGTCGTTATTACTGAAAAAATAGGAAGATCGACCATGAAAAAAATCGCAGTTCTGACCGTGGCTTTATTGGTATTGGTGGTTTCCGCTGGTGCCGGAAATCTGGACGACCTTGCCGCCGAATATCTGGCCGCCAAAAGCCTCTTCAATCCGGTCTGGGCAACCAGCCTCGGCATCCACGACTATGACTCGCTGCTGCCCGATTATTCGATCCAAACGGTTTACGATTATCGCAACCGGCTCTCGCTTATCGAAAACCGACTGAAAAAAATCGACACGCTGCGGCTTTCGCTCGACGAATATATCGATTATCTGGTTTTCAAAGCCGCCCTCGCCGCCGACAATTTCTGGCTTGTCCGTTTTCCAGTGCATGAAATTTCGCCCGCTCTATATATCGATGACGCCCTCAATTCGCTTTATTACCTGATGCTGGATCAGGCGATTCCCGATTCCCAGCGGGCCGTTTCGCTGCTGGCGCGGCTGCGCAGAATTCCCGATTTCCTCAATAAATCATGGGGCATCCAGTTCAATCAGGCGAAAATATTTTATGAAACCGCCATCGAAACCGCCGACAACGCCGAGCCGCTGTTGCTTGAAATCGAAAACTACATCAAGAAAATCTTGCCCGACAGCTCGACTCGGATCGCCCAAATCTGCGGCTTGGCGAAAGTCAATATCAAGAACTACTCGCTTACCTGCAAAATCGAAAGCGGCGATGCTCCGGGGACGTTTGCGGTCGGCAAAAACAATTTCAACTACATGCTCAAACATATCCACCTGCTCGATATGGACAGCGATTCCCTCAAAAAAATCGGCTGGAGCTGGTATGAAAAAAGCGATCGGGCCATGGATTCGCTGCGCCGGATCGTCGATAAATTGCCGCCTTCGCCGGTCGTCACCCTCACCGATCCGGATACTTTCGATGTCGATGATATAATGCGCTACTACCAGTGGGAAATCGACCAAACCGCGAAATTCCTTCAGGAAAAACGGATAGTGACCGTTCCGCCGGACATCGGTCCCTGCCTGCCGGTCCAGATGCCGTCTTTCATGCAGGCAACCCATCGCGGCATAGCCTACGAACCGGCCCCCGTATTTTCGAGCGATCCCACCGGCAGATTCTACGTCAGGCCGATTCCGCAATTGGACTCGCTGCAAAAACAAAGATATTATTCCGGCATCGTCAACCGGACTTTCCGAGGATCGGTGGTCCACGAGGCTTTCCCCGGCCACCACCTGCAGCTTGACATCGCCAGAAAACATCCCTCCTTGATCCGACGGATCACCCACAGCACCATGTTTTCCGAGGGGTGGGCGCTGTATTGCGAACAGATGGCCACCGAACAGGGATTGTTCGGCGGCGAGGAGCTTGAGCGCCGCTGGCTCGGTGTCTGGGGCGGAATCAGATTCCGCGCCGTGCGCATCATCGTCGATTGCGGTTTGCACGATGGCAGTCTCTCGCCCGATTCGGCTCTGGCGTTGATGAATTCACTTCTCGGTGAGAATAACGATTATTATGTCGCCGAGATCCGCCGTTATTGCGCCAACCCGACCGTCGCTTCCAGCTACCTTATCGGAAAACTCCAGATCATGGCGATGCTCGACGCGCAGAAAAAGCGTTTGGGTGATAGGTTCTCACTCGGCCGATTTCACGATGCTCTTCTGGCCGAGGGGACTATTCCTCCCCCTTTAATCGCCAAAAAACTGACCGGCCGTAATAAATAAGCAGCCGCAGCTGCCGATAATACAAGTGCGAGCGTTTCCTATGAAGATCGTTCACACTTCAGATATCCGTTTAGGGGCTTCTTTTGTCGGGCTGAAACTGGCCGGCGATAAAATTAGAGCCGCCCTGAAAAACACCTTCTGCAACGTAATTGAATATGCCCGCACCGAAAAGGCCGATCTGCTTTTGATAGCCGGAAACCTGTTCGATACCGTGGATATCTCCAATAACCTGCAAAGATTCGTCGCCGACCGGCTGGCGTCTCTGGCGCCGATCCCCGTCGTCATTCTTCCGGGGGCGCGCGACGGCGCCAACGACATCGCCTTCTGGCGGACTTTCCTGGGTCCGCAGCCGCCCGGAAATATCCATGTTCTTCTCGATAAAAAACGCCCATTTGCCAAACTGCCGAATCGCAATTGCATCGTTTACGGTGCGCCGCTTCCGGCCGAACAGGATTTTCTCGATTTTGTGCGAAACCTTAACCTCTCGCCGAACACGGGATTCAATCTGCTTTTGGGTTGCCTGCCAAAAGCCGATTTCCTAAACGAACTTTCCGAGCAATTCAGGTCTTTGCTCGGCCGTTTCGATTATATCGCCCTCGGCGGAAAAACATCTTTCCATGATTACGCCCTTCCCGATATCCGCATCGCCTATTGCGGCTCGCCCGAGCGAATCTCTTTCGAGGACGATCGGGCCGGGTTCATCGCGGTCACGGAAATCGTCGCTCCGCGATCGATCCGTCAAAATCAGGTTCCGATCGGACGTCTCGAATGGAAAAATCTAATCTATGACGCCAAGGATATCGCCAACAACAACGACCTGTATGCCAAATTGAAAGCGCAGGCCGGACCGGACGTCCTGCTACGCCTGAAACTCAAAGGTTTGGCTTTATTCGAGGCCGGACTCGAACCGGATACCGTTTATCGTCTGCTCGAAAACGATTTTCTCTATCTCGACATAATAGACGACATGATCGTTTTCCCGGATAACGTAAGCGAGGTGAAAGTCGCCGAAAAAACCCTGCTCGGTCAATACCTCCGTTTCATGACCGCCAAGCTCAAACAGGCCAACGCCCAGGAAAAAATGCGCCTGGAAAAATCGATCAAGATCGGCTATTCGCTTTTGGCCGGGCAAAAACTATGGTGATATGAAAATAGACGGACTCACAATCGAGAATTTCGGGCGGTTCAAGCAGTTCCACTGCGACCTCCGCGATGGCATCAATGTCATAAAAGGCCCCAATGAGGCCGGCAAAAGCACTATCGTCGCCGCCATCTCGACTTTGCTCTACGGCAAACCCGGTGCGATCGACAACGAATCGGCGGCCCTGAAAAATTGGTCCGGTTCCGCCGAAATCCTGTTGAAAGCCGAACTGTCGGCGGCCGGTTTCTCGGCCACGGTCGAGAAAAACCTTAGCGCCGGCACCGCCGTCCTCAAAAGCGACAGCCTCAACCTGCATATCAACGATTCGAACAAGATATGCGAAATGATTTCGGGCGCCGTAGGGTTCCCCTCGGCCGAACTCTTTCGGGCGACCGCTTGCGTAAAACAAGGGGAAATAGCCCGTATCGACGAATCGCTCGAGGCGATACGTGATAAGCTCGAATCACTCGTCACCGGTGGCCAGCAGGATCAGGTGGCATCGTCCGTTCAGGGAAAAATCGACTATCGCATAGAAAATATCACCGGCGCCGGTTCGGGATTTCTCAATCGGCTTGAAAAAAGCCAGAGCGAAATCGATTACAATATCGAAAACCTCAAACGCGATATCGCCAACCTGAAAACTTATCGCAACTCACTGGCCCAGGTCGAAACCGCCTATGCCAACATTATCGAGGATTACACGAATAAAAAGCAGACGCTCGATCAGATGCTGGAACAGGAGAAATCGCTTGTCGAACTCGTCGAAACCGGGCGCGAACTCGACGAACTGTCGAGCAAACTGGATATGGCCAAAACCGTCTCGGGCAAAATCGGTGAAATCGAAAAACAATTGTCCGAACTTCCCAGAGTTTCCCCGGAGGACCGCGAACGCCTCGAAGAAATCGAGTCCAACCTTAAATATCTGCGGCCAAAGCTGAGAGAACTGGAAAAAGAAGCCGCTCAGGCCGATCAGGAATTTAAGCAAAAACGAAAAATCGGCCCGATACTAATCTGGGGAGTCTGCGCCGCCGCAGCTTCGGGTTTCGCCGCAGCCGATTATCTGCTTCACCTTACCGGTCGTCATCTATATATCGGCGGAGCGGCCGTCGCCTTGTTGATGATCGCCGTATTTTCTTTTTCGAGACTTCTCCAGCTCAGGTCCTTCCTGCAAGAGCAATTGACACAGAAAACGAACCGGCTGGCCGAAGGGAAAAAAGAATACGACGAGCAGGCCGCCGAACTGAAAACACTGATGTCAAAATACCGCTTAAACAGCGCCGATCAGATCCGCCAGCTTGCCTGGAAACACGACGAACTCGAAAGTCAATTGCGGCACGAAAAGGAGTTGCAGAAATCGGCCCTCGGCGAATTCGATCTGGAAACGCTCGAGAACAAATGCCGCCAGCTTCGGCTAAGAGAGGGCGAAATCAAGGAGATGCTTAAAATTTCTCAGGGACGGCAGTTCGATCAGAGCGAAATCACCCGCCTCAAACATGTGGTGGCCCAAATCTCCGAACAGAAATCCGCCCTCGAAAATGAAATCGCCGTTTTCCGCCGAAAACTGGAAACCGCCGAGGGCGGCGCCGAACTTCTGGCAAGCTACCTAGAACGCAAAGAAGAATTGACCATGCGGAAAATGAAATTCGTCGAAGAGCTGGCCATCCTTGGCCTTACCAAGGAATGCGTCGAAATCGCCCGTCAGAACATCATGATTTCAACTCTCGAGTTGTTGGAAAACCGCACCTCCGAACTGCTGGCGGCGATGACCGGCGGCCGCTACGACCGCGTTCGTTTCGACAGAGCGTCGCTCAAATTCAAAGTCTTCTCGAAACAAAAAAACGATTATGTCGATCCTGAAAGCGAACTCTCCCGAGCCACCGCCGATCAGGTCTATCTGACCGCAAGGCTCGCCCTCACCGAAATCATGGCCGATCAAGCCAAGGCTCCGCTTATCCTCGACGAACCGTTCGAGTGTCTCGATCCGAACCGCCTCGAAAACACCATGAAAATGCTGAAACAGCTTTCCGCGGGACGGCAAATCCTGCTGCTTACCTCCGGAAACCGCCTCGACAAATACGCCGACCATCTGGTTGAAATCGGCGCCTGAACGATTACTGCAACAACCGACCCCGACGCTGGATTTGAATCGCCGCCCATCCGCCGGGACATCGATTCTCCGCCGGCCGATTACATCCCGGCCGCCGAAGCTCGGCGAAACTTCTCCCGTACCTGAATAATTTTCTTGATTTTGCGATTGGCGTCGCTAATCTTATCGCATGGCCGAGCTTTGGGCGCCGTGGCGTGCCGTATATATCAAGAGCAAACCCGAGAAAAAGTGTATCTTCTGCAGCAGGCTCAGGCAAAATGACGATCGCAAAAATCTCATTCTCCACCGGGGGCGGCATTCGTTCATTATTCTCAACAAATACCCATACAACAGCGGCCATCTCATGATCGCTCCGAACGCTCATAAGGCGCGGCTCGAAAGCCTGACCAAAGCCGAACAGGCCGAAATGTTCGAATTGATGATTTTGGCCAATAAGCTGCTTTTTGCCGCCATGCCGGCCGATGGTCTCAATATCGGCATCAATCTCGGCGAGGTCGCCGGTTCGAGCATCAAGGAACATCTTCATATCCACGTCGTCCCGCGTTTCCTCGGCGATACCAATTTCATGCCGGTAATCGGTAAAACGAAAGTTCAATCGTTCGCGCTTCAGGAAATATACGATTCATTGAAAAAACACTTGGTCAAGATCTTGAAAAAGTGAAAATACCCAAAAAGCACGAGCTTTTAGAGCTTCAAAAAAAATATCGTACTGACAGAAAAATCGGCGAGGTCTATGGCGTTCCGGGTCGGCTGGTGGCCTACTGGCGTAGCAAAAAGGGGATTCCCGCGTTCAGCCAGCCGAAATATTCGAAGGAAACCATTCTCGATTTATGGGAACGTTATGGAAACGACCGCTTGGCGGGCGCTGAACTGGAAATCACCGGGCCGGCGTTTCGCCAATGGCGGCTCAAATACAATATCAAGTCAAAGCCGCAACAACTGAAATTCAGGCAGCTCGAACTGCCCCTGATCGATATTCCGCGACGATCGCGCAATGCCCGCAGGGAAACCCTTATTCAGAAAATAATCGCCCGCAAGGCAGGCTTGAAATACGTGGATGAAGCCGACGCCGTCGAGGTAATGCCCGATCTTGTTACCTGCGGCGCGGAAATGGCCGCGGTGCTGGGACACTTCAAAAAAATCGGCGCCGCCAGAATCTGGGATAAAACCAGAATCGTTGTTGTCCTCGACCACCGAATTCACGCCGCCGCCGACCACGACGGCGTAACCGCCAAAACCCTGCGCGATTGGGCTCGCAAGCAGGGGATCGAGAATTTTTATGACAGAGGCTGGGGAGCGGTTCATCAGGTGACCAGTGAACAAGGACTGACAAAACCCGGCGACCTGATATTCGGCTCGAATTCCTATGTGTCTTCCTGCGGCGGAATCGGGGCTGTCGGTTTGCCGGCCACCACTCTGGAATTAGCTTCGGTCTGGGCGACGGGAAGAATCTGGTATAAGATCCCACCAACGGTCAAGGTCGTGCTTACCGGCAAAATCCCACGCGGCCTTACCGCCGCCGATATCGCCCTGAGGTTTGAACACGACTTGGTGAATCATGTAGTTGCCGGCAAGGCGATCGAAATATTCGGAGATCCCCTTTCGGCCTTGTCCCTCTCTTCCAGAATGACTCTCGCCGGTCCCGTTTTCATTCCGGCGGCGGCGGCCATCGGCGTTTCCATCGATGAGATCTCGTGGAAAAATCTGCGCAAGTTTTACCGGCAAAAATTGACCCCAATCAACGCCGACCCGGACGCGCGTTACGCCGACGAAATCGAAATCAATATCGGCTATCTTACCCCGCTGGTGGCGCATCTGGAAAAAGGTCGGGACGGCCTGAACCCGAAAATAAGGGCAGCCGAGGAGTTCGCTGGACGAAAAATCGATTCCGCCGTAATCGGCGGGTGCCAGGGTGGCTCTTTCGATGATCTCGCTCTGGCCGCCGCAATTTTCCGGGGAAGGCATATCAACCGGGATGTTCAAGCGATCATCATTCCCGGATCCCGAAAAACCTATCTTGAGGCGGACGAAAAGGGGTATATAAGATTGTTTATCGAATCAGGCTGCATGGTGGCAAGCCCCGGCTGCGGTCATTGCCAGTGGCCGGCCAGCGGAAATGACCGCGTGATCACGACCTCCGCCTGCGGCGATTTTGACGGCGAAATATTCGTGGCCTCGGCCGCCACCGCCGCCGCTTCCGCCATCGATGGCGTCGTCACCGACCCGAGGAAATATCTGCTTTGAAACGCAATTTGAAAGCGACCGCTTTTTTCGCGGATAAGGATTTTTCGCTTGCCCGATTGACCGGCAATCCCGCCGAATTGAAGACCGGGCTCGAGGATGGCCAGCACCCGTCCATTGCCTTGGTTGTTGCCGATTATCACGATCTCTTGCCGATTGCCATGTCCGCTGATAGGGGAGAAGCCTCGGCCGCCGCCCTTAAGGATAATGGTGTGGTCGCCCTCATCGCCTCTGCTATCCCGCCGCTTTTCTATCGCGCTTTGGTCAATGTCGGAATAATACCGGCGGAATGCGACGTCGCCACGGCCGGGTTGAAAAACCATGAAGAAATTGAATTCGATTTCACCAAAAACGAAATCCTGCGCCGGACCGGAACCATCCATCTTCAGCCGATCCCGGATCCAATCGGCAAAATTATCGAATCCGGCGGCCTGCTTAATCACACCCGCAGAATTCTCGGCAAGTAGTCGCCGCTTTCTTCACCGCATTACCGCTTGCCCGCCATAATTGGTTTGTCGACATCGGTTGCCAACCGGATTATCGCAGCCGCCCGCCCGATCGCTTCAGCCTCGAGCCGTAACGGGCGACCATGTCGCCATCGGCCGTTTCGGCGATTCTGCATCAGTCATCTATGGCCTCTTTATACAGTCTCATAGGTATCTTCACGCCCCGTTCCTCGGCCACCTTGATCGCCATCTCATAGCCGGCATCGACATGTCTTGCGATTCCCATTCCCGGGTCGTTCGTCAATACTCTTTCAATTCTCGAGTCCATCTCCGGATCGCCGTCGCAAACCAGAACTTGGCCGGCGTGAAGTGCCAGTCCGATACCGACTCCGCCTCCGTGATGGAAACTCACCCATGAGGCGCCGCTGGCCGTATTCAAAAGAGCGTTCAATATCGGCCAATCGGCGATACAATCGGAACCGTCTTTCATCGATTCCGTCTCGCGATAAGGTGAGGCCACCGATCCGCAATCGAGATGATCCCGTCCGATTACGATCGGAGCGCCGATCTTGCCGTTGCGAACCGCCGCGTTTATCTCCAACCCCATCTTGTCCCTTTCGCCGTAACCGAGCCAGCATATCCTCGCCGGCAATCCCTGAAAATGCACTTTTTCCTTGGCCAGCTTGATCCACCTGTTCAACGATTCATTTTCCGGAAACAAACGCAAGACCATCTCATCGGTTGTGGCGATATCGCGGGGGTCGCCCGAAAGAGCCGCCCAGCGGAAAGGCCCTTTCCCTTCGCAGAACAAATCCCTTATGTAGGCGGGCACGAATCCCGGAAAAGAAAAAGCCTCTTTCAATCCTGCCTTCATGGCTTGCCCGCGAAGATTGTTTCCGTAGTCGAAAACATGGGCGCCTTTTTTCTGCATCTCCACCATCGCCCCGCAATGCCGGACCATTGACTCATAAGCTTTGGCTATATATTTATCCGGATCGGTTGTTCGCAGCCTTTTGGCCTCTTCGAGACTGAACCCCGCCGGCACGTAACCGTTCAATTCGTCGTGGGCCGATGTCTGATCGGTTACCAGATCGGGGATTATCCCCCTTCGCAGCAGCTCCGGAAAAACGTCGGCCGCGTTGGCCGCCAGCCCGACTGAAACCGGCCGCTTTTGCTTGACCGCCGACTCTATTTTGGCCAAGGCACTGTCAAGTTCGGTTTCCATCAGGTCGCAATAGCCCGTGTCCAGCCGCCGCTTGATCCGCGCCGGATCCACCTCGACGACGAGTATCGCCGCACCGTTCATCGTGGCCGCTAACGGCTGGGCGCCACCCATGCCGCCCATCCCGCCCGTCAATACGAATCTGCCTCTTAAATCGCCGCCGAAATGTTTCCGCCCGGCCGCCGCGAACGTTTCGTATGTCCCCTGCAATATCCCCTGAGTGCCGATATAAATCCACGAACCCGCCGTCATCTGACCGAACATTATCAGGCCCAATTGCTCCAGTTCCCTGAATTTTTCCGGCGTCGCCCAGGCAGGCACCATGTTGCTGTTGGCTATCAGCACCCGCGGCGCCCAAGCATGCGTCCGGAAAATTCCAACCGGCTTTCCCGATTGAACCACCAAAGTCTCGTCCGGCTCAAGCTCAACGAGTGACTTCAAAATCCCTTTGAGACACCGGATATCCCGGGCCGCTTTCCCTTTGCCTCCGTAAACAACCAGTTCCTGTGGATTCTCTCCGACTTCCGAATCCAGATTGTTCAACAACATCCTGAAAGCCCCCTCGGTCTGCCACGTTTTGCAGGTTATCGCTCTGCCCGTAGGGGCTTTTATCTTGGCCAAATCCATAATCACCTCCAGAATCGCTATCAATTAACTTGAGAAAACCCGGCAAGTCAAATGCTATGAGAAGAGGGCTTTGTATTATCCGACCGCCGCATCGTCGCCGCAACCGTTTCAGATCGTTTATAGGGGGGATATCTCTTGGTTAACTTTGTTTGACGGTGCCGAATCCCCGGCTGACGCCGCGGCCGAGGCCCAGAAACTGAGGGATTTCGTAATTGACGTAGAATGTGCCGAGGAAACCCAATATGCCCGATTCCTTCTGAACTATATGCTCATCCCGCAGATGAAACCCCACGCTTATCGGCTGCTCGATCGGAATCCCGAAATTGCGCGACAGCCCGCGGAGATTGCTCTCGATTACCGGCAGCAACGCCTCCTCGATCCGGGTTGCGCCGCCGTATTTGGCCAGCTCGGCCTCGGTCATCGTCAGCCACGGCGTCAAAAAACGATACTTCAGCCGCTTCTCCGCCGGTCCAAGTTTCGCCTTTTTCTCGATAATCCGTTTTTCGAGTATGGCAAAATCATCGCCGTAATTCACGTTGTCGAGGTTTTTGTAGATTTTCCATAAAAGATCACGGCCCTCGTTGATCGCCACTATCAACGGCGAACCTCTGATTACTTTATACTGCAAAAGCGGGTAGCCGCCGCCGGAAAGCGTCTGGGAAATGTTGCCGAATTCCTTTTGATAAGCCGTGGATATATAAAGCGATAGGGGGGAGGCTCCCAGATTCACCGGCTTGTCGGTTCTCAAAGTCAATAGCAGATAGTTGACTTCCAGCACATTTACTCCTTTGTATGAGTCTGTACTGCAACTCTGCCCCAAAAAGCGTATTGAACTTATAACCGCCCGGGCTAATTGTCAATATCATATTGGAAATAATATAACGAGAAAAATCGATTTGGCCGCGATGCTACTGAATCTGAATTTTGTTTGTCCGGTTCGAAAGCCGCCAGATCTCCATCACCGCCAGAACGAATTTACGCAGTTTATTCAACGGCAATTGGCAGTCCCTGTCGCTTAAGGCGTTCGCCGGATCTGGATGGGTTTCCACGAACAGGCCGTCGATACCCACTGCCGCGGCCGCTTTCGCCAGCGGGAATATGAAGGCGGGGTCGCCGCCCGAATAGCCGCCTCCGGCGCCCGGCTTCTGAACCGCATGGGTGCAATCGAAAACCACCGGCCAGCCGAATCCGGCCATCGTCACCAGCGAACGAAAATCCACGATAAGGTCATGATAACCGAATGACGTTCCCCGCTCCGTCAGCATCACTTTGGCATTGCCGACGGCCGTCGCTTTGCGGGCGATCTTGTCCATGTCGTCGGGGGCCATGAATTGCCCCTTCTTTATATTGATCGGCAAACCGGTTGCGGCCGCCTTTTGAACCAGTTCCGTCTGGCGGCAGAGGAACGCCGGTATCTGAAGACAATCGGCCACGGCTGCGGCATCGCCGATTTCGCTCACTGCGTGGACGTCCGTCAAAATCGGCAGATCGAATTCCCGCTTGACCTCGTCCAGTATTTCCAACGCGGCAACCGCTCCTATCGTGGCAAACGAATCCGCCGACAATCTGTTGGCCTTGGTGTAAGAAGATTTATAAATGAATCTTATGCCGGCGGCCGACTCCACCTTCTTTATCTCCTCGGCAGCCCGAAAAGCGACCTCTTTCGACTCCACCGCACACGGGCCGGCGATAACGAACGGCTCTTCGCCGACCGCTACCTGCCCGATTTTGAATCTGACTTCGGCCACGGCTTTTCCTTTACCTCCACCACCTGCCAGATCGATTTTCGGCCCAGATTCTTGAACCGTCTTTCAAGCCTCAGCTCCAGCAAAACATCAGGCAGCCAGACCTCGATCGTCCCATTCAGCAGTTCTTCCTCTTTTATCCGCAACTGGGTAACCTTAACCTCCCTTGAGGCATATCTCGAATTGTTCAGGAAAGCCGAACTAACCGCCTTGATATCCGTCCAGTAATCCTGATATCCGGAGTCACATTGTTGCTGATAATAGACCATCTCGCTGTCGGGCGGATAAGGGACCTCGGAAACCGATTCTTCATCTTTTTTTCCGGGGCTGCAGAACATCGCCGCCGCCAGCAGGATCGGCAAAATCGATTTATTCATCTTTTTCTTGCCTGTCGATCGTCGATTATTCCCGGCACAACTTCTCTCGATCGTCTGTATTCAAGCGCCGCCTTGACCAATCCCACGAATAGCGGATGCGGCGACAGCGGGCGCGACTTCAATTCCGGATGGAACTGGCAACCGATAAAATAAGGATGCGAGGGCAACTCGATCATCTCCACCAGATTGCCGTCCGGCGACAGCCCGGAGAACACCATTCCGGCCCCGGCCAAGCGCTCCCGGTATTCGTTGTTCACCTCATAGCGGTGCCGATGACGCTCGGTGAATTTCGATTTGCCGTAAACTCCGGCGGCGGTCGTTCCCGAACCTAAAACGCAGGGGTAGGCTCCGAGCCGCATCGTGCCGCCCATTCTCGTCAGATGCCGCTGTTCATCCATCAAATGAATCACCGGATATGGCGTTTCGGCGTTGAATTCGTAAGAGTGCGCCCCCTCCATACCGCAAACGTTGCGGGCGAATTCTATGACCGCGCATTGCAAACCGAGACAGATTCCCAGAAACGGAATCCCTCTTTCCCTGACGAATTGCACGGCCTTGATTTTGCCTTCTATACCGCGCTCGCCGAACCCTCCGGGTATCAGCACACCGTCCACCTCGGCAAGGTATTTTTCCGCCCCTTCCTGAGCGATATCCTCGGAGGAAATCCATTCGAGATCGACTTTGGTCTCGGTCGGCACTCCGGCATGAATGAACGCTTCGATAATCGACTTGTACGCATCCTTGAGATTGATATATTTTCCGCAAATCGCGATTTTGACGTTATGCTTGGGATTCTTGATCCGGTGCACCATCTCCCGCCAGTGCTCGAGGCTCAAATCCTTGCATAGCAATTTCAAATAATGCACGATCAGATTGTCCACCAGCTCGGCATGGAAAGCGATCGGCACCTCGTATATGGTCGAACAATCCAAATTCTCTATGACCGCCTCCGGCGGCATGTTGCAGAAAAGCCCGATCTTTTTCTTGATCTCGCGCGATAACGGTTTGGTTGTCCGACAAATCAGAATATCAGGCTGGATACCGATCTCCCTAAGCATCTTGACCGAATGCTGGGTCGGTTTCGTCTTCAATTCGTCCGATGTGCTCAAATACGGCACCAGCGTCAGATGAATGAACAACGTGTTTTCCCGTCCGGCCTCCAACCCGATCTGGCGGATCGCCTCGAGAAACGGCAAGGATTCGATATCGCCGACCGTGCCGCCGATTTCGGTGATCACCACATCGACATTTTCATCCTGTCGGGCGATCAGCGAGCAGCGAGACTTGATCTCATCGGTGATATGCGGTATCACCTGCACGCACGCCCCCAGATAATCGCCCCGCCGTTCGCGCTGGATCACCGTGTTGAAAATCTGCCCCGATGTCACATTGGAAAGGCGGTTCAAATTGACGTCGATGAACCGCTCGTAGTGGCCTAAATCGAGGTCGGTCTCCGTCCCGTCCTCGAGCACGAACACCTCGCCGTGTTGGAACGGATTCATGGTGCCGGCGTCGGCGTTGATATAAGGATCGAATTTCTGCAGCCTGACTTCCAGACCGCGCGATTTGAGCAGCAGCCCGATGCTGGCCGCGGCTATTCCTTTACCCAGCGACGAGGCCACGCCGCCGGTGATAAAAATGTTTTTGGTTCGATTGCTGTTGGAATATGTCATGTTATCCTACCCGCCAAGCATTTTTTCCGCTCTGCTGATATCGGCCGGAGTGTCGATCCCGGAAAACGGCTGGTCCTCGATCGCGCAATAAATATCGATTCCGTTTTCGAGTGCCCGCAGCTGTTCCAGTCCTTCCGCCCGCTCCAGCAAAGATGGTTTAAGGGCGGCGAATCTCTGAAGAAAACCGGCGCGGAATCCATACACGCCGATATGCCGGTGTCTGATTCCGACGAGACGGCTGTTTGTTTCTCCGGTATGGGAGGCCGAAAAAGGTATCGGGCTGCGGGAAAAATAAAGCGCCCTTCCGTCAACAGCCAGCACGACCTTGACCACGTTGGGATCGTTGAATTCGGCCTCGCTTTCTATTTTGCAGCAGGCGCTGCTCATCAAGGCCTTATCGTTTTCGGCAAGTTTGCCGACCACGGCGTCGATAACCTCCGGACGGATCAGCGGCTCGTCACCCTGAATGTTGAGCACGATTTCGGCCTCGATATTCCGGGCCGCCGCTGCCACTCTATCGCTGCCGCTGAAAAAATCACCCTCGACCATGACCGCCTCGCCGCCATTATCGGCCACGGCGCCGAAAATCCTCCCGTCGTCAGTGGCCACTATCACCCTTTCCAAAAGACGTGACTTCCTCGCCTGACTCCATACCCGGACGATTATCGGGATTCCTCCGAGCAGCGCCAGCGGTTTGCCCGGAAATCTGCGCGAGGCGTAACGCGAGGGTATTATTCCGATTGCTTTATGCACATATAATATTACTACGACGCTTAATCTTTGTCAATATGGATACCTTTTGAGATTCCGTCTCTGATAACCAACTGCGGGGAAATCTTCGCTGATTACAAACTGCCTATGATAATGCTGTCATAGCGGCGTTTGACCGGCAGGGTCGCTTGGAAAATCGGCTGTTTCACCCGGGCAGTCAGTTGTCGTGTATCCCCTGCAGAATCCAGCGGCGTATCGATTGAATATCATTCGGGAGCAATTCCTGTCCCCCCAGCGGCATCCTCGGCTGAATCGTCCCCTCGATCCGTTTGACCAAAATACTGCTGTCGGGAAAACCGGCGCGCACCACCGGCCCCGAATCGCCGCCCTGCATAAGCGCGGCATAGCTGTCAAGCGTCAGGCCGCCCTGATTCCCTCCGACATGACAACCGCTGCAGTTGGCGTTGAAAATCGGCTGGATATCACGCGAAAAATAAACCACCGTATCGGCCGGATTCCCGCCCTCGGCTATCTTGTCGCCGAAATCGGAACAGCCGAATATCAGAGGCAGGGCGACAATTATCAGGAAATTGATCGTTTGCCGCATCTTATTCCCTCAGAAAAAAAAGTGCAATTGGCCGTCGTAAACGAAATATTTGTTGTGCTTGCCTTGAGCATCGATTTCATCACAATATCTGAACACCGGCGCTATCTCGACGAATCCTATCGGAAAGTAATGCAAACCCGCGCTATAGCGGAGAAGTGCCCCGCTTTTGACATCCATGTTCGGATCGAAAAAATCGTATTGCGCCTTGATCCAGTAACCCCGCTTTATCTCCCAGGCCAGCTCCTGCGAAACCGCCATGCTCAGACTGTCCGAATCGCCTGACCGCACGCTCGACCGGCCGATCTCGCCGGTCAGCACCATCGGCCCGCCTTTCAGATAGTAAAACGGACCATACAGCGATACTTTGGCCGTGGGCCGCCGGTTGTAATAATACGATCCGCCCAATCCAAACCCCACTCCGGCGATATTTCTCCTCAACTCCGCCCGTGCCGCTGCGGCCTTGCTTTTATTTTCATCGAAATTACCGATTGAACCATTGAATATTCCGATTGACGCCGAAAAATTATGCGGCAGCACCCCAAACTCGATCCCCGTATCGTACGAGCCGGGACGCCAGAGCAACTTCTCCCTGACGAAGATCGTATGGTCGTCGGCATACCAGCCATATGCCGGCTGAAATTTGCCCGCTTTGATATACCCTTCCCAAGGCAGCACATAAGCCAGCCCGTAAGCCTCGAATCCCGAATATAGGCCGCGGTTGATTGTGGCCGAAAGCCGCTCATCGAGTTGCGCCGTCAGATAAAAGTTCCCCTCCATCTGAAAAAAAGTCGATTGCTGGGTGTTCTCGTTGTAATGATAAAGTGTTCTGATATCGGCGCCAACCGCCAGACTGCTGGAAATCTGCGGATCGAACCGGCCGATATCCTCGAAACCGACCTTGCGGGCGGCCATTTCCGTCTGGGCGAAATATTGCGCCCCGAAAGCGTTTCTCATCCCGCCGCCGTTCGGACTGATATGGCAGAGATTGCATTTTTGCTCGACTCGGGCGGCAAATCTCGGCAACGCATAAGCCGCTCCGGCAACAACCACCGCCGTGATGACCACGGCTGCCAAATAGCTTTTGCTCGTCATTAGCCTCCAATCCGCAATTTGGAATTTCGATATGATTGTGTATAACCCGAATAACATCTCTTTGGTTTCAGCCGTATTTTGGCGGTGAACCATTATTTGCACACAATCATGTCGTGCCGGCCAATCCGTTTGTTTTTTGATTTCCAGCAAACCCTTGCCTTACCGACATTTTTGTCGTATAAATTGAAAAATTTTCGGAACAGCGGATTTTAATAGGGAAGTGTTTTATGGAAAATGACGAATTTTTTATGCAGGAGGCCATCAATCAAGCCCGGCGCGGCTTGGCTGAAAACGAAGTTCCCATAGGCGCGGTGGCGGTAAAGGATGGACGCATCGTCGCCTACGGCCATAATCGCCGCATTCAGGCGATCGATATCACCCGCCATGCCGAAATCGACTGCCTGGGCGACCTGTCCGGTTTGATCGGCGATGATTTTGTGCTCGATGATATCGTCATTTACTCGACCCTCGAACCGTGCGCCATGTGCGCAGGAGCCATTATTCACTACGGAATGAAAAAAGTCGTGTTCGGCGAGCGCGATATACTTAAGGGCGCCGGCGGCTCCAGATTCGATTTCTTGCAACAGGCGGGGGTGGAAATCGTTAGTGGGGTCGCCCGAAAGGAATGCCGGCAGATACTGCTTGATTATTTCAATCTGAAAACCGGCAAAGCAACCCTGACGTGGAAAGATATCGAATTGCCTGCCGATTGATCGCCTTCGTCCCAACCGCTGCGGCTGCGCCTGTTTGAGACCTTAATTTTCTGCTTTCGCCCGTAAAAAATGTGCCGCCTGCCGGCCTGACTCGAATTCCGGATCGATTTCGCGGCCGGCCATTTCCTCGGCCGCGATCACGCATCTTCAGCAAACGGCCAAGGGGGAAGGTTGATTCGGCGCGGCTTGTCCTGCCTGATACCCAGCGCGTAATCAGCCTGCAACAGCTTCTGAATCTCTCTTGTGCCTTCGTATATCGATGCCCCTTTGGCGTTGCGGTAAAATCTTTCCACCGGATATTCGTCGGAAAACCCGTATGCGCCGTGGACCTGAACCGCATCCGCCGCCGCCTTTTCGGCCTCCTGACAGGCTATCCATTTGGCCAGCGCCGTTTCTCTGGTGCAGCGAATCCCTTGGTTGCGCATCCAGCCGGCTTTCAGCCAGAGCAGGCGGGAATATTCATAGCCGGCGGCCATACCGGCGATCATCTCTTTCACCAATTGATGCTCCCCGATCGGCGCCTCGAAAGTTCGCCGCGTTTGTGAATATGCGACACAGGCGTCGAGGCAAGCCCTTATAAGTCCGGTCGATCCCGCCGCCACCGTGTAACGCCCCTGCTCCAAACAGAACATGGCGATACCGAACCCTTCCCCTTCGTAACCCAACAGATTCTCATCGGGCACTTCGACGTCCTGCAACGATATCCAGCCGGTGTTGCCTGCTCTCACTCCCAGTTTGCCATGGATCGAGCCGGTGGTCACCCCGGGGAAACTCCGTTCCACGATAAAAGCGGACATGCCGCGATGGTCTCTCTCCTTTTTCTTCTGCTGATCTGTCCAGGCGAACACCAGAAAATTGTCGGCCACGTCCGCCAAACTGATCCACATCTTCTCGCCGTTCAAAATATATTTGCCGCCTCGTTTGATTGCCGTGGATTGAATTCCCACCACGTCCGATCCGGCATTCGGTTCGGTCAAACCGAAACTGCCGATTTTCTCGCCTCTGACTTGGGGGACCAGATATTTTTCCTTTTGTCGGTCGTCGCCCCATGACAAGAGCGTAAGTGAATTGAGTCCGATATGAACCGACAAAATCACTCTGGCTGAGGTGTCGGCGTATTCGAGCTCCTCGCAGGCAAGGCCGAGACTTATATAATCCATCCCTGCGCCGCCGTATTTTTCGGGAAAACAAAGCCCGAGCAAATCCGCCTCCGCCATCTTTTTGAGAATAGACCGATCGAAATATGAATTGCGGTCGTTTTCCCTGATCGTCGGGAGAACGTTTCTTGCCGCAAATTCGCGGCTCAATCTGGCCGTCGCCAGATGATCCTGATTGAATTCGAAATCCATTTTTCCTCCGTCGAGCAAAGCCCCCGAAAACTCGATTTACGCCGAAAATAACATAAATCGATTATCGATACAATGGATATATGGTTTGATTTTTCTTAACGTTGCCGGCGGATTCTTTTATTCTTTCCCGAAAAAGAACCGATACGGAGACCGGCCGACGATACGGAAATTTCCTGTCCTTGCTTCAAAAATAATCACCGCCCCCCCGGGTCGTCGGAAATCGCCTCGAATCAAAAGATATGGTGTAAACGATTAGAATCGCCTAAGTGCCTGCGCCGACCTTCATTTTCTGGCTGGCGTAGTCGATAAGCCGTTTCGAGTGGATCGCCAGTTCGGGCTTAAACAAGGCTATCATAGTCTGGAACTCCTGAAGCGACGAATGAACCACTTCATAGGGTCTCAGCTCCAGCCCGGACCGCTCGTAATTCAAAATCAAGCCAAATATTTCCCATCTTGAATGCTCCCCCTTTTTTATTCGATCGACCTCACGATACACCCCCTCGGTAAACGTCTTGAGCAGCTCGGTGCGGTAAGAACCCGGCGAAAACGAATCGATTTTGCCGCTGACCATCACTATCAATTTCACCACCCAGCGGGCGTGGTTGATTTCATCGGATACGGCTTCTTCCCAGAAATACCTTTCCTCGGGAAACAACGCCACCAGTTCACTATAGAACACGCTGAGCGCCAACTCGCAATTCTGCAGGTGATACAATTCTTCCATCAACTGGTTCTGGTCGCGTTTCGGCAACATGACCTCGGTCCGTCTTATCGGCGTAATATACTCAATGTAGTATGCCCCGTCTTAATATCGGCCTCTTTTGGCGATTCTTAAAATCGTCGTCCGAACGCCCTCGGCGGTTATTTCTCCACCCGTTTCGATTTTGCTTGAATTGCCATATGCCGACGCCTATTTTTGATTATCGCGGAGGATATTGAGATAACGGCAGCGGCCCACACAGATCCAGCGTAAGCCGGTCTAAGGGTAGAGGTATGATTGATGGGACAAAACATTGTTGAAAAAATCGCCCAGAAGTTCGCCGTAGGGCTGGCTGAAAATCATTCGGTCAGGGCCGGCGACTATTTATCGATCCGTCCGGCTTACGTAATGACTCACGACAATACCGGAGCGGTGATCCCCAAATTCAAAAGCATCGGCGCCGCCAAAATCGCCGATCCCCGACAGGTGGTTATCGCCTTAGACCACAATGTCCAGGACACCAGCGAAGCCAATCTTGCCAAATACAACAAAATAGCCGAATTCGCCAAAGATATGGGGGTCGATTTCTATCCCGCCGGCCGGGGAATAGGTCATCAGATTATGTGTGAGGAAGGCTACGCTTGGCCCGGCACCTTGGTTGTCGCCTCCGACAGTCATTCCAACATGTACGGCGGACTCGGTTGTCTCGGCACCCCGATCGTGCGCACCGATGCCGCTGCCATCTGGGCCACCACCAGAACTTGGTGGCAGGTTCCACCGGTGGCCAAAGTCGAACTGACCGGCAAACTGCGTCCCGGCGTCACCGGTAAAGATGTCATAATCGCTCTCTGCGGTGTTTTCAATAAAGACGAGGTCCTGAATCACGCGCTCGAATTCTGCGGCAACGGGGTCTCCGCCCTATCGATAGACCAGCGGCTTACTATCGCCAATATGACCACCGAGTGGGGTGCTCTGGTCGCCTTATTCCCGATCGACGAGGTTGCTCTCGACTGGCTGAAACGAAGGGCCGATTTTGTCGCCAAGCGCGGGCCGGCCGGCGTGCCGTCCGATTCCGACGGCAACGGCAAACATCCCCGCCTGAATCATGAACGGATCGAGAAACTCAAAAAGGAGATCCCCTCGGCTGACCCCGATGCTTTTTATGCCCGGGAAATCGTCTTCGACCTCGAATCGGTCGAACCGCATGTCAGCGGCCCCAATACCGTGAAAGTGATTTCGCCCGTCTCGCAGATCAGCAAACAGCGGATCAAGATAAATAAGGCTTACCTCGTTTCCTGTGTCAACAGCCGGGTGGAGGATATTGCCGAGGCCGCCCGCGTTATGGCCGGGAAAAAAGTGGCTGCGGGCGTGGAGTTTTACATCTCCGCCGCCTCGAGCGAAATTCAGGCTGAGGCTGAAAAGCGAGGCGACTGGCAAATTCTGTTGGCCGCCGGTGCTATTCCCCTGCCGCCCGGATGCGGCCCCTGTATCGGACTCGGCAAAGGCCTGCTGCAGGCCGGTGAAGTCGGCATCTCGGCCACCAACCGCAATTTCAAAGGCAGAATGGGGTCTCCAGACGCCAAAGCATATCTCGCCTCGCCGGCCGTGGTGGCCGCCTCCGCCGTCACCGGTTATATAGATATGCCGGAAAACATCCGCCTGCCGGGGAATCTGAAACCGACAGGCAAAATATCGACCGCCGCCCGCAAGGAACAAACGACTCCGGCAGTGAGGATCATCGAGGGATTCCCCGAAACTCTCACCGGTGAAATCATCTTCTGCAATCAGGATAATCTGAACACCGACGGCATCTATCCCGGGAAATACACCTATATCGACGATTTCACTCCCGAACAGCAGGCGGCAGTGGTTATGGAAAATTACGATCCGCAGTTCGCGGCGATCGCCCGTAAAGGCGACTTGCTGGCCGGAGGTTACAATTTTGGCACCGGCAGCTCCCGCGAACAAGCCGCCACCGCCCTCAAATACAAAGGAATCGCCTTGGTTCTGGCCGGCTCGTTTTCCGAAACCTATAAGCGCAACGCGCTCAATAACGGTTTCTTGACTGTCGATGCCCCCGAGCTGATCGATGAATTGAAATCGAAATTCGGTTCCGCCAAACCGACTTTGCGCACGGGAATCAAGGCCACCGTCGATTTTCGGCATTCTACTATCGAATTCTCCGGCAAAAAATACCCGATCGGACCGATAGGCGAGGCGGCGCAGGAGTTGATTTTGGCCGGCAGCCTCGAAGAATGGGTCAAAAAAAATCTGCGGACCTGATCTGTTCCGTAGGAATCGAGAAAGTGAAAGCCTGATGGATTTCGCTCATTGGGAATTGTTGCCCTAATCCGTCTGGGAGACCTTATGACCGAAGATGATATGGAAAAGTAAGATAATTTGAGTTTAGTGAGAGGGCTTGCAATGGAAAAGTCGATTTCGAGAACCATGGCTGAATTTGCAGTGAACCTGCGTTACTCCGACATTCCGGCACCGGTGATCAACGAGGCCAAACGATATCTTTATGATTCGATCGGGTGCGCCTATGGCGCCTATCACACCAAAGACGTCGGTATCATGCGCTCCATCTGTGCCGATATGGGCGGTAAACCGGAGGCGACGCTGATCGGTTTCGGCGATAAACTGCCCGGCGTCAACGCCGCTCTGGTCAACTCCCTGATGATCCGGGCGCTCGACTTCAACGATATTTACTGGAAAGAGGACCCCTCCCACCCTTCGGACATTATCCCCGCGGCGATCGCCGCCGGCGAGATGGTCGATGCTTCTATGAAAGAGGTCCTTGTCGGCATAGTTCTGGCCTACGAATTCGAACAACGGCTGTGCGAGTTCGCCGTTCCGGGAATCCGCGAAAGAAAATGGCATCATGCCACCCTGACTCAATTCGTCTCGCCTTTGGTGGCCGGCAGACTGCTCGGCCTGACCGCGGATCAGATTGTAAACGCCATTGGCATCAACGGCTGTCACAATCATACCATAGGCTGTCCCACCGCCGGCCAGCTCACCATGATGAAAAACACGGTTGACCCGATGGCCGTCGCCACCGGTGTTTTCGCCGCCATGATGGCTGCCCGAGGATACACCGGAACCGAACTCGTTTTCGAGGGCAAAGAGGGGTTCATGCAGGTTTTCGGGCCCGATTGGGCGGTCGATAAACTTATCGGAGATTTAGGCAAAGATTATAAAATCCTGCAATGCAGCATGAAAGCCTTCCCCACCGAGGCGTTGACTCACACTCATATCAGCGCCACCCTCAAAGTGGTAAAAGCCAACGACATAAAATACGATCAGATCGAAAGCGTAACCGTAACCACGATCGCCCGCGCCTGCGACATCCTGTTCGATCCGCACAAGTATCGGCCCAAATCGCGCGAAACCGCCGATCATTCGTTGCCCTATTGCATAGCCGCCGCCATCGTCGACCGCCAGATAACCACAGCCTCGTTCTCCGAGGAAAAATTGGCCGATAAGCGGATCTGGGAAGTGATCGACAAGATAAAAGGCGAGGCCTCCGTCGAATTCGAAAAAATGTTTCCCGCCAAACAACCGTCGAAAGTGGTGATCCGTACCACCGACGGGCGCGAGTATTCCGAATATCTGGAATATCCCAAAGGCGACCCGCGCGAACCGATGACGGCCGAAGACCTCGACGCCAAATTCGATGCGCTTTCCGCCAAACTGCTCAACCCAGACCGGCGGAAACGAATCAAAGATGTGATATTTTCCTGCGAGAACCTTACCGCCCGCGAATTCATGGCGGCCCTGAAAATTTGAGCGTTCCCGAAATCATCGCAAAACACGAAGGCGGATCGCAGCCGATCCGCCCTTTATTTTTCCGATTTACTTCATCGCCCTGATACGGGTAAATTCTCGCTCCCTCAATCCAACACGAATCGCCCTTCTCCGCCCTCCTCATAGCGGATTTCATCAGCCGCCGAGCCGCGTCCCGGTCCCCGGTATAGCTTGTCGGGCGCATTGAACACATAACCGGCCGTCGCCCCTATATTCTTATATGCGTGAACCACTCCGGGTGGGACGATGACCGCCAAGGGGCTGTCTTCATCCGTTTCGATTCGGGCCGATTGACCGCTTGTCGGCGATCCGGGGCGGTTGTCCCAAAAATAGACTCTGAATCTCGACGGCCCGATAAAACAAAAATAGTCAGTTTGTTCCCGATGCTCGTGCGGTCCCCGGCCGGCGCCCGGCTCAGTCAACGAAATATAACCCATGACCGGCCGGTGTCTGCCCTCGGGCCAGTCGCTTCTGAACAGCTCGACAAGCCAGCCGCGTTCGTCCCGGTGCCGCTCCAGCGGCCGGATAATAACCCCCTCGATACCGACCTCCGGTCTATAAATTTCGGCCATCGCCTTCCAGATACTCCATCAGCGCCTCGATACATTTCTTCATCGAATTCAGCCCAAGTTCGGTCAGCTTCTTGTTTTCCAGACCGGCGTTGATCGGTCGCTTGGCAAGCCAACCGAATTCCCCGGAACCGCAGGGCGTAATTTCGGCTGCGATATTTTTAATTCTGAAAATTTCGCGGGCCAGCTCAAATCTCGAAATAGCCCCGCCGGAGACACAATGAAACAAACCCTGCAATCCCTTGTCGATTATAATCTCCACCTGACGGGCGACTTCCTTCACCCAAGTGGGGTTGCCGATCTGATCGGCGACCACCCTGATCGGCGGCGATTGCCGGCCGCGCATTCCGGTGGCGATCCAATTTCGGCCTTCCGCCAGAATCGTCTTGATAAAATCATTCCCCTCCGAACCGTAAAGCCAGGCCACCCTCATAATCGTCCATCTCTCCGCAGTCCCGCTGACCTGACGCTCGCCTTCAAGTTTGCTTTTGCCGTATTCGTTTATCGGACCGGCCGGGTCGCTTTCCCCATATGGCGAATCCTTACGTCCATCGAAAACATAATTGGTCGAAAAGTGAATCAGCCACGATCCGATTTCGTTGCAGGCCGCCGCAAGTTTCCCCGGACCTTCGCCGTTTACGGCCATCGCCGCCGCCGGGTTGGCCTCGCAATAATCGACGTCGGTAATGGCCGCCGCATTAATCACCAGCTCCGGCTCGTGGGAAACCAGCATCTTGCGAATCGATCCGCCATCGACAATATCCAGTTCCTTCCTATTGGGAACAAGAATTTCGTATTTGTCCTTGAGCCGATCGACCAACGCCCGTCCCAGCCGCCCGCCGCCGCCGATTATCAGAATCTTTTTCATTTATGGCCGGCTATCCGTTTCAGGTAACGGCGGTATTCATTATCCGGCATTTCCTCGATTAATCTCAGCATATCGTCTCTGCTTATAAACCCCTTCTTGCAGGCTATTTCCTCGATACAGGCTATCTTCACGCCTTGCCGCTTCTCGATCGTGGCGATAAAATTGGCCGCCTCGAGTATGCTTTCGAACGTGCCGCTGTCCAGCCAGGCGAAACCCTGTCCCAGCTTCACCAGATTCAACAGCTTCTCTTCCAGATAAGCGTTGTTGACATCGGTGATTTCAATCTCTCCGCGCGCCGATGGTTTCAATTTTCTGGCGATATCGACCGCCCGCCGATCGTAAAGATACAGCCCGGTAACCGCGTAATCCGATTTGGGAATCGCCGGCTTCTCGGTGATCCGCGCGATTTCACCGTTTTCCCCGAACTCGATGACACCGTACCTCTGGGGATCGCGCACCGGGTACCCGAAAATGGTCGCTCCCCCCGAAAATCGAGCCGCCTCATACTCCAAATCATGCGAACCATAAAATACGTTATCGCCCAAGATCAGCGCGAAATTGTCACCGGCGATAAATTCCTCTCCGATAATTATTCCCTGCGCAATCCCCTCCGGACGCTTCTGAATCGCATAGCTGATATTTATACCCAACCGGTTTCCTTTTCCCAGAAGCTGCTCGAATCGCCCGACGAATTCCGGCGTCGATATTAACAGTATTTCTCTGATCCCGAACTGCATCAGCGTGGCCAGCGGGTAATAAACCATCGGTTTGTCGTATAACGGCAACAACTGCTTGCAGACGGCCGCCGTCGCCGGGTAAAGTCTGCTGCCGCTGCCTCCGGCCAGTATTATCCCTTTCCGCAGTCCGCCCGCCATCTAACTTTTCCACCCTTTGACGTAGATTTTTTCGTAATAATTCGCGTATTCACCGGAAATACAATCGGCCAGCCATCGCTGATTATTCAGATACCACTCGACCGTTTCATCAAGCGCTTGTTCGAACGGATGCTCGCATCGCCAGCCCAGCTCGCTTCGAATCAGGTTCGTGTCGATCGCATACCTTCGATCGTGCCCGGGACGATCCTGCACCAGCTCTATCAGCCGCTCGCTCGGACCGCCCCCCGTCAGACGATCGACATGATTACAAACGCTTCTCACGATATCGATATTGGCCGCTTGCCGGCCGCCGCCTATATTGTAGCTTTTGCCGGAGACCCCCTTGTGGAAAACAAGATCTATAGCCCGACAATGATCCTTGACATACAACCAGTCGCGTATCTGCAACCCGTCGCCGTAAATCGGTATCGATATTCCGGCCAGAACGTTCCTGATCGTCAACGGCACCAGCTTTTCCGGAAATTGATACGGCCCGAAATTATTGCTCGAAATCGTAATCACGGTGTCCAGCCGATAGGTCCGATTATAAGCCCGAACCAGCAGGTCAGCCGATCCCTTGCTCGCCGAATACGGTGAACTCGGCCGGTAGGGGGATTCCTCGTTAGCCGAATTCATCCCCTCCTGCGCCCCGTAAACTTCGTCCGTGGATATCTGGTGAAATCGAAAAGGACGTCCTTTCGCCGATTCGGCGCGCGCCAGTTCCAGAAGATTGAACGTGCCGATAATGTTCGTCTCTATGAACTGCGCCGGTCCGATTATCGACCTGTCGACATGGGACTCGGCCGCCAGATTGATCAGGCCGTCGGGTTTGTTCCTCTCGAAACAGTCGCGCAGCCTTTCGTAATCGCGGATATCTATCTTCTCGAAACCGTAATTGGGTTTTCCTTCGATTTCCCGCAGATTCGCCAGGTTGCCGGCATAGGTGAGACAGTCGATATTGATAAACCTATAATTGGGATATCGCGGAATCAAATAAAGAAGCAGGTTCGAGCCGATGAATCCGGCGCCGCCGGTTATGATTATCGTCTTGTCGTAAACCGCCATGAAACCTATAATGCAATGTTGTTCGGCGAAAATATACGCATTTCACCAGCTTTGACAAACGAATTTATGTTTTCTTCGCCGATCGCCTCCTCTCCAAATGCCGCCAATTTCCGTTCCGTCTTCGCTTTGGCCGTCGGACCGGATTGGCCTTGACGGCGGTCTTCGCTGACTTCTATAATCATCTAAGATGCAACGTCACCCTGACATTTCCCGACTTGACCATCGCAATCGGGCGCTGGATTTCCTGTTTTTGGATATTCAGTATTTGAAAGGGATCGGACCGGCGCGGGCCGCCGCCCTGAAAGAGGCCGGAATCGCCACGGTGTTCGACCTGTTTTTCTATGTCCCCCGAAAATACCTCGACCGCACCGAGATTCTGCCTATCGGGCGGGTGCAGGAAGGTTCGGTGGCAACCATAATCGGCGAAGTCGTGTCTTTCGGTGAGTTATTCGGAGCAAAACGAAGATTCGTGGTTTATCTTCAGGACAATACCGGCGCTATCGAACTCGTCTGGTTTTCCGGCTATAAATATTTGCTGAAAATGTTCGCCGAGGGTGATATCGTCGCCGCCACGGGTCGGGTGGGCCGATTCAAATATCTGCAGATGAGCCACCCGGAATTCGAAATCATTTCCGGCGCGGAAGACGATCCTTTGCACACCCGGCGGATCATACCCGTCTATCCGCAAACCTCCGCCCTGAACCGGATGCGCCTTCATTCACGTGGCCTGCGCAAAATCATCAAACCGGCGCTCGACCAACTGGCCGAACGGGATTGCGAAACATTGCCGGCCGAACTGCGCCGAAAATATGGACTGCTCGGCTTGAGCGAGGCGATTTACCAGACTCATTTCCCCGATTCCCGGGAACTTGCCGATAAGGGCCTCCATCGTCTTTCTTTCGAGGAATTTTTTTATCTTGAACTTCTGCTTGCCGCCCGCCGTCAGGTTCGCGCGACCCAAGAGAAGGGAATTCCGATTCCTCCCCCAAAGAAGCTCGGCCGGATGCTCCTCAACAATCTTCGCTTCAAACTCACCGCCGCCCAGAAAAAAGTCCTCCGCGAGATTCTGGCCGATATGGCGATGCCCCATCCAATGAATCGGCTGCTTCAAGGGGATGTCGGCAGCGGCAAAACGGTCGTCGCCCTTCTGGCCATGCTGGCCGCCGTCGAGTCCGGTCATCAGGCCGCCCTCATGGTGCCGACGGAGATTCTGGCCGAACAGCACGGTTACGCCCTCAGCCTGATGTTGTCCGGTTTGCCTGTCAGGCTGGCGGTATTCACCGGATCGGTCAAGGGGAAAAAAAGAGCCGAAATGAAAGAAGATATCTTGAACGGCCGAATCGACATCGTTATCGGCACCCAGACTCTAATCCAAAAAAACCTGCAGTTCGCCCGCCTCGGCTTGGCCGTTATCGATGAGCAACATCGTTTCGGGGTGGCCCAGCGCGCCGCCCTGAAAGGCAAGGGGAAATCGCCCGATATTCTGGTGATGACCGCCACTCCCATCCCGCGGACTCTGGCGATGACGCTCTACGGCGATCTCGACGTTTCCGTCATCGACAGTCTGCCGCCGGGAAGAATGCCGATAAAAACCTCGTTCGTGGCCCCGGAAAGAAAGGAAGCGATGTATCGATTCGTCCACGACCAAATAGTCAGCGGCCGACAGGCTTATATCGTTTTCCCCCTCGTCGAGGAGTCCGAAAAAAACGATCTGGCGGCGGCTGTCGAAGGTTTCGCGAAGCTGAGCCGTGACATATTCCCCGATTTGCGCCTCGCTTTGCTTCACGGACGCTTGAAAAGCCGCGACAAAAACTCCATCATGGAAAAATTCCGCACCGGCGCATACCAAATTGTCGTCGCCACCACCGTGATCGAGGTCGGGCTCGACGTCCCCAACGCCACCATCATGATCATCGAGCAGGCCGAGAGGTTCGGTTTGTCTCAACTCCATCAGCTCCGCGGCCGCGTCGGCAGAGGCATACACCAATCTTATTGTTTTCTATCCAGCGATAAACCGCTCTCGCCGGAGGCCGAAGGTCGGATCAAGGCACTATGTGCGACCAATGACGGATTCCGCATAGCCGAAGCCGATCTGCAGCTCCGCGGTCCCGGCGAACTCATGGGAACCCGGCAGCATGGCCTGCCCGAATTGAAAGTGGCGAAACTGACCGATTCCGCCACCTTGAGCTTGGCGCGCAACTGCGCTTTCGACATAATCGCAGACGATCCCCGCCTCATGAAACCGGCCAACCGAACGCTGCGCCGGGTGCTCCTGAAAAAATTCGCCAAAAAAATAAAATATTCGAAAACTCCCTGAATGGAGGTAAAATGCAGGACAAAATCAAAAAAGCCGATTCACTCGCCAGCGAACTGGCCGGGATGTTCAACCAATTCGTACAGGAAACCGAGGATTTCGATTTGCGCCGTCTGTTCAAGCAGCTTGAAGCTGACCTGATGGATATCAGACACAAGCTGTCGCTGGCGCTGAAAATCACCCGCAACGGAACGAGGTAGTTGCGATGGAAGAAAATCAGCCGCGGGACGATTATGAACTGTTGTTCGTTCAGTTAGTGATGAGTTTTCAGGCCGCCGCCTATCAGCAGATGGGGAAGATCGCCAGCCCCTTCACCGGAAAAATCGAACGCAATCTCGAGATGGCCCGGCATTCGATCGATATGCTGGCCATGATTCAGGCAAAAACCAAAGGAAATTTGACCGGTCAAGAAGAGCGCTATCTTTCGAATATTCTGGCTGATCTTCGTCTGAATTATGTCGATGAAGCCAATAAACCCGAGCCGGAAAAGGATTCTGCCGATAAACCCGATAAAGATAAAAAGGACGAATCAGACAAAAAATAATTCGGCCCGCCTGATTGCGTCATGTCGACCCGGACCTTCGGCTTGAACTGCCCCGTAAACACCGACAGTGCGGACGATGAACGGCTTGAAAAAAATACGAAATCGGCTTTCCGAAACGTAATCCGAAAGCGCGGATTTCCCGCAGTTCGGCCGAATAAGATTGCGGCTTTTGATCCCCGGATGATTACGATACAAAAGACTTGATTTTGCGCAATTTTGAACTATTATGCCGGTGGATATCGTGGAAAAATTCGCTCTTTTACAAGATAAACTCGGCGAGGAATTGAAACGCTCGGTCCCCTTGGCGAAATTCACCAGCTTTCGGTTAGGCGGCCCGGCCAGCTATTTCTATACCGCTTCGACTCCGGAAAAACTGGCCAGAGCTTACCTGCTGGCCAACGAATTGAATATCCGTCACTTCGTTTTGGGAGGCGGTTCCAACATCGTTTTCGCCGATAGCGGATTCGACGGCCTGATCATCAAGGATGAATGCGACCGATTCGAAATCGAGGGGACAACGGTCACCGTTCAATCGGGTGTTTCCTACAACAGGCTTGTAGATATCGCAATCGACCATTCTCTGGCCGGGCTTGAATTCGCAGCCGGAATTCCCGGCAGCATTGGCGGAGCCATCTGGGGCAATGCCGGCGCTTGGGGGAGAAGCATCGGCGATATCCTCGAGCGGGCGGTTTTGATAGCGCCCGACGGTCAGGTCAAAATAGTAGAACCCGATTTTTTCCAGTTCGGCTACCGGCACAGCCGGCTGAAAACCGATCCACACCTTATCCTTTCGGCCAAACTCAAGCTCGCTTCGGGTGATAGGGCGGTTCTGGCCGGGAAAGCCGCCGAAATCAGACGAATACGCCGGGAAAAACACCCCACTTGGGAGGGAAGCGCTGGGTCGGTTTTCAAAAACATCAAATCCCCCGAATTGCTGCCGGCTGGAAGATTGCTTGAAGAAGCAGGTGTCAAAGGAATGAAAATCGGAGGAGCGGAGGTTTACGAAAAGCACTGCAACATCATAGTGAACAAAGGACAGGCGACGGCCGCCGAGGTCAGACAACTCGCCGAACTGATGAAAAGAATGGCTTTCGAAAAACATGGATTATCGCTTGAGTACGAGATAACTTTTGTCGAACCCTAAACAGATGGGAGGATTATCGAACACAGCTAAAGATTGATTTGTTTAATCGGAGCTCGTTTGATTCTGAAACGAACCAATTTGCTTTTCCTGCTTGCGGGAATTGCGCTTGTCCTGACGATCCAATTTACGTCGGCCTTTGCCGCTGTTGATGATTTTACCGTCAGGCTGAAATATAATAACCCGCTTTTCCCTCCGCCGGCGCTTCGGAATTTTCCCGGCGGACTGTCCCTGATTGCCGACGACTCCTATATCCTGAAATTCGATCTGATCAAATTAGGGTGGCAGGTCAATGTTACCGGTTTCGTCGGTTATGTCCGGCTGACCCGCAGTTTCGGAAAATTCGCCGTCTATAATCCGATCGCTATCGATTTCAACAGCTACGTCAAAAACTCTTCGGAAAAATATATGCGCCGCCAATGGGCTGTCGAAATGGCCGGTTTCAGCGGTACGCAAGGCAAGCAAAAAGCCGCCGAGGGGATCCAGATACCGATAAATATAGGCAACGTGCCCAAACCGGTCCGCTCGATTATCGGCGAAGGCGGTCCGCGCATCACCGTGACCGGCTCCAGGCGAATTTCCTTCTCCGGACGGTCCGAGTGGGAGGATAATCTCGTCAACACCGGGACTTTCAAACAATCCAAGTTCCCCTCACTGCACATGGAGCAAACCTCCCGCTTCAAGATAAAAGGCGATATAGGCTCGAAACTGAGCATCGAGGTCGATCAGGATTCCAATCGCGATCAAGAGCTGGCCAACACCCTTAAATTGCGCTATAAGGGCGAGCAGGACGAAATCCTGCAAACGGTGGAGGCCGGCAACACGAACCTGTCTCTACCCAACGCCCAATTGATCGGCTTCTCGCAAAACGTCCAAGGCCTGTTCGGTATCAAGGCGACCGCCAAAGTCGGCAATACAGAATTGACGATGATAACCTCGCAGGAAAAAGGCGCCTCCGAAAAAGCGACTTTTCAGGCCGGCGCCCAGGGATCGCAGGATACCATCTTCGATTATTCATACCTGCATAACGTCTATTTCTGGCTGGGCCGCCCCGGCGAATTCAATCCTCTCACCGATTCGCTGCTGCGGGTGGTGCTTTATCGCAAAGGCGGTCCCCAGCCGACCCAGCACGACGCTTACGGCAAGGCCTGCGTTGATCCCCATTACGGCCCGAACCCCGGGGATACCGGCGGCAATGATACGCTCTATTACGTCACTTCCGAAGAACTCGGTCGAAGCGAGTTCGTGCAGAGCCATATGCTGCGGCTCAACGACAACGACTACGATCTGAACCGGACGGGCTGGTTTATCACCCTGCATCAGGCGATCAACGACCAAACTGGTGATTTCTTGGCCGCCTATATCGAATACGTCCGCAAAAGCGCTCCGTTCGACACCTTGCGCGAGGGCAGCTTGAGAGGCGATACCTTGGTGCTCAAACTGATCAAACCGATTAACCCCGATTCGTCTTTTGCAACCTGGGACCTCGAATGGCGCAACGTTTACGACCTCAGAGCCAGAGATTTGACCGAGGCCGGATTTGAATTGCAGATATATAAAGGCCACGGCAATCTGAATACCGATACGACCGATCAGAATCAGGTCTGCTACATCACTTTGCTGGGCCTCGACAGCCTGAACAACTCGACCCGGGCGCGCACGCCGGACTGCCAATTCGATTTCGTCAGCACCGTTATCGACGCCGGCCGGGGGCACCTCATTTTCCCGATGGCCCGCCCGTTCGATTCGCCTGTCCTCAACACGCGCAATCCTTCGATTTACGATCTGCCCTACGACAACGCCAGCCGCGCCAACAACCAAACCTATTACATATATGTCAAATCATCGAAAAGATCGACCTCCTTCAGCCTCGGCCGCACCAACATTATCGAAAACTCGGAGGTCGTCCGCTTGGGCAACGGCCAAACGCTGCAGCGGGGCGTCGATTACAGCATAAATTACGACCTCGGCCAGATCACCTTCATAAATCAGGAGGCGCTCAATCCGAACAACAACGTCAGCATCGATTTCGAATATGCGCCCTTTTTCCTGGCTGAAAAGAAATCGTTTTACGGTCTTTCGGCGAAATATAATATTAACGACAGATCGTGGCTGTCCTGGGCAGGGATGTATCGCAAAGAATCTGCCAGGGAATATCGGCCGCGGGTCGGCCGCGAACCGCGCAGCTCGATGATCTGGGACTCCAATTTCATTTTGGGTTTTACCCCCGGTGTTCTCACCAAAGCCATCGATTTCCTGCCATTCATCGAAACCGAAACCGCCTCCCGGATCGACATCTCCGGCGAAATCGCTCAGAGCTTCCCCAATCCCAATCTGCGCAACAACGCCTATATCGACGATTTCGAGGGCTCCCGCGATTACACCGATCTGATGACCCGCCGCGGCATCTGGACGACTGCTTCCGCCCCCGTCGGCATGAGCTTGGCCGATAAACGCAAATTATGGTGGTATAATCCCTACACTCCTTATCTACTCACCGATATCTGGCCCGAACGCTCGGTGCGGGATCAGGACAACCGCACCGACGTCCTGATTCTCAGATACAGCCCCAACTCCGACACCATTCTCAATCCCCAGGCGGCCTGGTCGGGAATCATGCGGCCGCTTTTCTCGGGAATGAACGACCAATCGCTCACTCAGTTCATCGAAATCTGGTATCAGCCCGATACCACCTACAACGGCCCCGAGCGTCCGTTGTTTCATATCGATATAGGCAAAATCAGCGAGGATCTCGATGGAGACGGTTCGACCGTGCCGTTCACCGAGGATCTCAATCGCAATGGAATATTCGAGCAGAACGAGGACGTCGGCCTCGATGGCATTCCCAACGTACAGGAACCCGGCTACAATCCGGTTACCAATCCTGACCCAAACGGCGACGACTGGTCATACAAAACCGGCACCAACGCCGAACGCAACGATTTTTCCCGGATCAACGGCACCGAGGGAAACCGCAACGACCCGGATCGGCTCAATCGTTTCGACACGGAAGACATCAACAACAATACCTACACCGATCTGGTGAACTCCTATTTTTCCTATACCGTCGACTTGGTCGAACCCGATACGGTCATCGCCGATTCCACCCGGACCGGCTGGAAATTACTGCGCATTCCCCTGCAGGACAGCACCGCTTTCACCTCGGTGGGCAACGCCAGCCTGAGCGACTTCTCCCAAGTCAAGTTCGTCAGGTTATGGATCTCCGGGGCATCAAAACAATACCTGCTCAAGTTGGCTTCGATCCAGCTTGTCGGCAACAAATGGCGTAAAGCCCCCCTTCGCCCCGAGGAGTCGAACGTCACCTTTGAGGTGACCGTCAAGAACACTCAGGAAAATATCGGCTATACTTCCCCGCCCGGGGTGATCGCTCAATCCAACCGGGAAACGGGCGTAGTCGAAAAAGAGCAATCGCTCGTCCTGCGCTATGAAAATCTGCGGCCCGGCCAAACCGTGCGCGCTTTCTGGTACTTGTACCAACCGGAAGATTATACTCTTTATTCCAATATGAAGATGTTCGTGCACGGCGACAATTCCGCTGATGACGGGCGCCTGATATTCTTTTTCAGGATGGGCGTCGATACTTCCCGAAACAACTACTACGAATACCGAACGGTGTTGTCCGAGGGTTGGGCGGAAAGCAATCATGTCGATATCGATTTCGCCGAATTGACGGCCCTCAAGACGCGCCGACCGGCCGACCACCCCGATTCGATCGCCTATCAGGAGGGGCCTTATCTGGTGAAAGGAAATCCCAGCCTTTCGAGCATTCGCTGTTTCGTTATCGGAGTTTACAACGACAGTCTGGCCGCCGATACGCAGACCGTCTCCGGCGAGACCTGGTGCGATGAATTGCGCGTCACCGGCGTCCGTCGCAATTCGGATTTCGCCGGAAGGCTCGGTTTGGCGGTCGGTCTGGCTGATTTCGTCAGCATCAGCGCAAACTACAATCGTCAGGGAGCCGATTATGTCAGGCTGCTCGATAAAAAACCCGGCGGTTCGCTTTCGACCACTCAATCGGTCAGCACCACCGTCAATGTGGATAAAATCGCCCCCCCGTCATGGCAATTGAAACTGCCGGTTACCTACAACTGGCAGCAAAGCCGCCAACTGCCGCGGCTGATGCCGAGCTCGGATATAATCCTTCCCTCGGAGTTGAGGGAGATTTACAAATCGGAAAGCCGCTCGTGGTCGGTATCCGCCAGAGAACAGTTCCGGCGCAACACCAACAGCTGGCTCTGGAACTGGACTCTTAATAGATTCACCGTCGGCGGCACCTACGGAAAACAATCCGGCATGAATCCCACCACGCCCGTAAGTCGAACGACCACCTATAACGCCACCGGTTCCTACGATCTGGCTCCGCGATCGCGGCCGACCGTTAAGCTGTTCTATTGGACCAAGTATCTCTTTCTGCCCCGGAGTATCCATTCGGCTAAGTTGTCGTTCTTGCCGACGACCCTGAAATTCGACGGCTCGATCAACAGCACACGCAGTTTTTCGATAAATCAGCGGGGGATCACGACATCGTCATACGTGCGCGATCTCGCCCTGACTCAAAATTACGGGTTCGACCTGTTCAGCAGCCTGAAAACCAATTTCACCATGACCAGCAATCGCGATATCAGCAATCCGGCTACTCTCAAATTCGCCTACGATCCCCGCGATATCAAGCTCGGCCGGGAAAGAACGTTCAGCCAGCGTTTCGACGCCTCTTTTTCGCCGCGCATTACCGGCAAAATATTGCCCAGATTCCAGTTCAATTCCAGCTACTCGGACAATTCCGATTTCGCCCGCAATATCGACACCACCAAGACTTCTCAGGTGGGAGCAACCTTAAGGGGCGATCTGAGCCTCGATCTGATCAACCTGTTCGGCCTGAAAAAAAGCGCCGCCGGCAAAGCTCCCTCTCCGCCCAAAGCTGCCCCGGGCCAAAACAACGACCGGGAAAAAGGCGAGGAAGAGGAAGCCGAGGAATTCGGCCCCGAAAAAAAGAAAACCGGCAAACCGTTCAAGCTGCCGAATCCCCTCAAAATATTCAAGCCGGTTATGAACACCGCCCGTTCGATCAAGCCGCTGACGTTGGGCTACACTTTCGATAAAAAGATGAATCAGTCCGGCCTGTATCGGAGACCGGGCTGGAAATACACCCTCGGCTTCGCCGACAACCCGAACGTTCCCAAAAACACCGTTATCGGCCTCGGAACGCGCGAACAGAAAATCTACAATCAGGATTATTCGGTCGGTTCAGGTCTGGCCCCCTTCACCGGAGTCGATATCGGAGTCTCCTATAAATACCGTATCGGAATAACCCGAACCACCACCGACCCGGTCAAAAACAGTTCGCTCGATTTCCCGAGAATCGACGTCAATATTTCCGGTGTCGAAAAGTTTCCCCTGTTCAAAAAATTCGCCAAAACGGCAACCATCCAATCGAATTACGCCCGCAAAATCGACAGGTCCGGCCACGCCGATACCGGCCAGAAATACAGCCGCAACGTCGCCGATTCCTATACGCCGCTGTTGGCCGTCAATACCACTCTTCCTAAAGAAGTCCGAATCACCGCCCGGTACGACTTCAATAAGAGAAAGTCGGAAAATCTCCGCACCGAGGGGATTAATCAACGAACTAGCTATTCGCAGGACCGCACGATAAAAATTTCGCTCAGCTACTCTCTGACCGCTCCGCGGGGAATCAATATCCCGATTTTCGGCAAACTGAAATTCGAGAGCCAGTTGACCCTTTCGCTTGATTACAACAAACGATTCAACAAAAACTGGTCGATTCAAAATGCCCTGAAAACGGTCGAATCAAATCGTGTGGAAACAAGCGTCGAGCCGAAAGCTTCCTATCGTTTCTCGGCCAAAATCACCGGCGGCCTTCAGGCCCGCTGGGTCGATTCCAACGATAAAATCCAACAACGCAAAAGACATATCCGCGAGCTTGGCATATGGACCGAATTAAGATTCTAAGCACCATATCGACCGCAGTCTTCCTCACCTTGGTCGTTCTATTATCCGCATGCTCTGGCCCCAAAATCCCTAACTTCGACGGCAAACACGCCTTCGAACATATCGAAACGCAATGCGCATTCGGCCCGCGCACACCCAACAGCCCGGCTCACGACCAATGCCGCGAATACCTTCTGCGAACGCTTCAGGAAGCCGCGCCGATCTGCCGAATTCAGCAATTCATTCATATCGATACTCTGAAAAAAGATACGCTGCACCTGACCAACCTGATCGCCTCGTTCAATCCTAAGCACAAAACGAGAATTCTGCTTTGCGCCCACTGGGATTGCCGACCTTGGGCCGATAAGGAACCAGATACGACCCTTCACCGGTTGCCCGTGCCCGGTGCCAACGACGGTGCCTCAGGCGTGGCGGTTCTGCTGGTCATGGCCGATATCATGAAATCCAATGTGCCGCCGATCGGCGTCGATATCGTGTTTTTCGACGGCGAGGATTACGGCCGCGACGATTATCCCGAGGGATGGCTTCTCGGCAGCAGATATTTCGTGCAGAATATCGGCGGTTACCGGCCGGCCGCGGTGATTCTTCTGGATATGATCGGAGACAGCGATCTGCAGATTTACCGTGAGTATTACTCGAATAATCACGCGCGCTGGCTCGTCGATAAGTTCTGGACGGCTGCCAAAATCGAAGGCGCCGGTCATTTTTTCGATGAAGTCAGGCACACCGTCCTCGATGACCACGTCCCGTTTCTCCAAGCCGGTATCCCCGCCATAGATGTCATTGACATGGATTATCCTTTCTGGCATACTCTTGCCGATACTCCCGATAAGTGCTCCGAATCGAGCCTCGGGGAGGTAGGCCGGACGCTGGTCCGTTTCGTTTATGATTCGAAGATCGGGATAAAATAGGCGAAACAGATGATTTTCCGCAGCCGTATATCATAACGGAGCGAAAAGACCGATGATCACAGTCCTGCGAATATTCTTCATGACCCTTTTTCTTGCCGCGGCCGCCAATGCCGGAAAATCGATTGTCGAAAACGGCAATCTGAGCGCAAGCGCCGCCGGCAAAACCACGCTCGAAATCCGCACGCCGGGAAACCTCGGCTGCGAAATAAAAGTAAAAGCCCGTTCCCAGTCGACAGTCAGCCTCGAATTCGAAAAATGGTGCAAAGCCCGAAACGACGACGACGCCCGAAAATTCGCCGAACTGATCGATATCCGGCTCGATGACGAAGCCCGCCGCACGGATGGTATCCGCCTGCGGGTGCTTACTCCCGCCAAGGCCCCTTGGGAAGGCAAAAACGAAAGCGCCGGAGTCAACCTGTCGATAAACGTGCCGCCGAATTTCACGATCGATTCGAAAAGTTCGTTCAGCACGGTCGATTTGATCGGGCCTCTGGCCGGCGCCTTTATCGGCAACGAATACGGTGATATCTCCGTCGCCGACGTCAACGGCCAGATCGACATAAACTCCTCTTATTCGAAAATCGAACTGTCGCGGATCGTCGGCTTGGTGAATATCGAGGCCGATTATTCCGGAATCGAAGGCAACGATATAGAACTGCGAGGCGCCCGCGGCGCTTTTTCAACTTCTTACGGCGCCGTCGAATTGACGAATATCAAGGGATCGTTGGAGGTCAACACCAGCTACAATGCGATTTCTATCTCCCAAGTCGATGCCGGCGACGGCAATATCGTTCTTCGCACCAGCTACGGCAGGATCGATGCCGATGACGTGATTGGCGAATTGATCTGCGAAACAAGCTTCAGCAACGTGAATCTTCGCCGTTTGAACCTGCCCCGCGGCCTAAGCTCGATCGAAACCAAATACTCGACGATCGATGTCGAGGTCGCCTCGATCGGCGATGCCAAACTCACAATAAACAACACCTACAACAACGTCAACCTGTCATTGCCGCAGAACGTGTCCGCCAGGGTTTCCTTGATGGTTGATCGGGGAGGCAAAATCCATACCCGGGGTTTTCCGATAAAGCCGGTCTCGCTGGATAGAAATCACCTTGAGGGCATTATCGGAGACGGTCGCTCCCTGATCGAGGTCACCGTCGATGGCATCGGCGAAATAAATCTTTCCGGCCGATAAAGCTGTTGACCCCGCACAACCGCCGCCGTAACTTGCCGCAATGCGTCGAAAGAATTGAAGGAGGTTTTCCGGTGAGACTTATCGTGGCTCTTTTGCTGTTTTGTCTGTTGTTCCCAGCCAATCTCATGGCTCAGCCAGATGCCGATATGAATATCTATCCTCAGTCGGTGGCCACAGTCAACGATATCTCGGCCGGTCTGGTCAATCCGGCGGCCCTTGCCCCGGAGTACGTGATAGGATTCCGCTACCTCCACGCCTTTCCCGATTCGACTTTCAAGGGAGACGACGGTTTCATTTTCGGCATGCGCGGGGTTCTGGTTTCAGCCCAATGGCTTAAGCATTCGAACGGCATCTTCCGGCGTAAATATGTCGTGGCCGGCGGCGCCCGTATGTTCCCCGATTTTTACTGGGGCCTTTCCTATTCTTGGTTCGGCGGAAAAAGCGAAAGCTATCGCGATAAAAGAATCTGGAAAAGCGGCATCCTCTATCGGCCGCTGCCCGTACTTTCCTTAGGCCTCGTAGTTGACGACATCAACCGCCCGGTCATCGATTTCCGGCGATTCGAACGCCTTTATACTATGGGACTCGGTCTGCGTCCGTTCGGAGAAAAATTGACAATCAGTTCCGATGCAAGCCTTCGGGAAGATTCGCCGCTCGAAAAAATGCAATTCAATTTCAAAATCGAGGCGCTCCCCAAGGCCGGAGTCAGCCTGGCGGCCGCTTATAGAACCGATGGTTTGATTCAGGCCGGAATAGCTTTCGCCATCGAACAATCATCGATTGGATTCAGTTCCGGCTTCCACGAAAGCGATTTCAGCGGCGGAACGATCTATTACAATCAGGGTCCGGTGGCAAGCGCCCGGACTTCGCCATACCACAAAAAAATCGGCCGCCTGAAAATAAACCGCAATCTTTCCCATGAACCGAGGGAAAGAAGCCTGTTCGGGCAGCGGCCGATTTCCTTTCTGGAATTATTGCAGGTGGTAAGACAAGCCTCCGCCGATAGAAAAATAGGATCGCTTTTGCTCGATATCGAATCCTTTCCTCTCGGTTTCGCCTCCGCCTGGGAACTGCGCCGCGCCCTCGCCGATTTCAGAAAAACCGGTAAAAAAGTCATCGCCTACCTGCATTCCGCCGGCAATAAAGAATATTATATCGCCTCCGTCTCCGACGAAATCTATATGCCGCCGGTTGCAGCGCTCGAATTATGCGGATTGCGCGCCGAGCTACTTCACCTGAAAGGAACACTCGACAAGCTTGGACTCGAAGCCGAATTCATGAGCACCGGCCCGTTCAAGACCGCCGGCGAAATACTCACCCGCGAGACCATCTCCGAGGCCGAAAGCATTCAGATCAACGCTCTCCTCGATGACTTCTTCGATATCATGGTTTCCGATATCGCCGCCGGCCGGGCCTTGACCGAATACCGCGTGGAGGAAATTATCGATAACGGCCCCTATGGCGCTAATCGGGCGTTTACCGAGGGCTTGATCTCAGGCCTGATTTACCCCGACGAGCTAACTGACAAAAAAGACTTATATTTCGGCAGCAATTCAGGTTTCGTCGATTTGATTGGCCGCGACGAACCGCCCAAAGCAACCAATTATTGGGGTGACCCACTGCGCATCGCCGTCATCAACGCCACCGGCGAAATGACCGGCCGGAAAAACAGCCAAAACCCCCTGTTCGGCAATACGATGGGACAGGAAACGATCGCCAAAGCGATAAAAGCGGCCGCCGACGACAAGCGTGTGGCGGCGGTCGTGCTTCGGGTCGATTCTCCGGGAGGCGAAGCGGAAACCGCCGATGCCATCTATCACGAACTGGAAAAACTTAAAGAAAAAAAGCCGCTGGTGGTCTCGATGGCCGACGTCTGCGCCTCGGGCGGCTATTATATCGGCTGCATCGGCGATGAAATTGTCGTGCCGTCGCCGTGCGTCACCGGCTCGATTGGTGTGGTTGTCGGAAAAATAGTCAATCGCGGTTTGTATCAGAAAATCGGAGCGAACAAAACGATCATAAAACGCGGCCGCCACGCCGATATCCGTTCCTCATGGCGCAAGTTGGACGACGCCGAACGCGAATTGGTCTTGAACGAAATGAACTGGCTTTATGACGAATTCATCGCCAAAGTCTCCCGCTGGCGCCAAATGACTCCCCAGCGCGTCGATTCTCTCGGACAGGGAAGAGTCTGGTCCGGACGCAAGGCCGTTTCGGCCGGATTGGCCACGCGGGAGGGGGGATTGCTCGATGCTTTGACGCTGGCCGAGTCGCTGGCCCGGCCCCGACCCGGACAACCGATCGAATACGACGTCTATCCCCGTTATGGATTCAAATTGTCTTTCGGAGTCGGTTCGTTCGAACGCGATCTGGCCGCCATCGGAATCGACCGATTGGCTTTGCCGATCCGTCTGTCGCTGGCCGATGATAACCCGACGTTCTACAGGATGCCGTTCGATATCAACATAAAATAGCGGAGGTGAAAATGCGTTTTTGCAAATGGGCGTTGTCGATAGCGTTTATTGTCGGCGCTGCGGCGACGGCCGGTGAACTGAATTTTCCGATCGAAAAACGCCAGCTCGATAACGGCCTCATGGTCCTGCTGCTGCCGGATCAATCGTGTCCCACGGTCACGGTTCAGGCCTGGTATCGATGCGGCTCGAAAGATGAAAGACCCGGAATCACCGGAATCTCCCATCTTTTTGAACATATGATGTTCAAAGGAACCAAAAAATACCCCAAGGAGAAGTTCGACCGGCTGGTGATGGGCAACGGCGGAATCAACAACGCTTGGACATCTTTCGACAACACGACATATTATGAAGTCATGCCGTCCGAAAAACTGGAAGTCGCCATCGATCTCGAAGCCGATCGATCGCGCAACCTGCAAATAAATCAACAAAACCTCGCCACCGAGCGCAACGTGGTCATCAACGAAAGATTGATGCGTTACGAAAACTCGCCATTCGGCGCGCTCTACGAACAACTATACAACAACGCCTACGTCGCTCACCCCTACCGCTGGCTGCCCATCGGTTTCCTGTCCGACATCCAATCGATTACCCTCGAAGATTGCCTCGACTATTACCGAACTCATTACGCTCCGAACAATAGCTTCCTCGTCATCGCCGGCGATATCGATATCGAGAAGACCATGAAGCTGGTGAAGAAATATTACGGTCCCTTGAAAGCCGAATCCCCCCCGCCGCCGGTGCGCACGGTCGAACCCGAACAACGCGGCGAGAAGAGAATTTACTACCATAAGCTGGCCCAGTTGCCGGCCATAATCGCCGGCTTCAAAATCGCCGACGGCAAAAGCGAGGACATCTTCCCCCTGAAAGTCGCGGCAAGGGTGTTGTTCGGCGGCGAATCTTCCCGCCTGTATCGCCGGCTCGTTTACGAAGAGCGCAAGGCGCTGTTTGTTCAGGGAGAGGCGTCCCGCCTGAACCATCCGGGTCTTTTTTATGTCGTTGCCGGCGCCGTCCCGAAAGCCAACATGGATTCCCTCGAACAGGAAATCTGGCAGGAAATGGACCGCTTGCAAACCGAACCGATTTCCGAAACGGAATTGCAAAAGGCGAAAAACCAGCTCGAAGCCGAATTCGTTATGGGGCTGGTTTCCAATGAGGACCGAGCCGTTCAGGTCGGCTATTTCGAAATCGACACCGGAGATTACATGAACATTTACAAAGAGGTCGATGGCTATCGCCGGGTGACCGCCGCCGACGTCATGCGGGTGGCCGGAAAATATCTGACCGATCGCAATCGCACCGTAGTCGTTCTCGTCCCCGAATCGCCGTCACACGCCGCTGCGGCCGAAAATTAGCGCTGGGAGGAATTTCGTGAAAAAATCTTTGATTACCATGTGGTCGGCCGTTATGCTCTGTGTTTTGCCGGCTTTCGCTCAGGTGAAATTGCCGCCGATTTCCGAATCGAAGCTGGATAACGGCCTTGAGGTCGTCGTGATCGAAAACCATGAATTGCCGATCGTCTGGATGCGGATGGTCGTTAAATCGGGATCCTCATTCGACCCGAACGGCAAAGCCGGTCTGGCCAATCTGACGGCCGGTCTGTTGCGCAAAGGAACCACCGGCCGCAAGGCCACCGAGATCGCCGATCAAATCGATTTCGTCGGCGGCAGCCTCTCCGGTTCGGCCGGCCGCGATTATTCGAACATAACCTGCACCGTCCTGTTGAGGCATCTGGATATCGGACTCGACCTGTTTTCGGATATCATTCTTCACCCCGCCTTCGACAGCCTCGAATTCGAACGCGACCGCCAGCGGTTGGCCGCCTCGGTCATGCAGCAAAAGGACGACCCGGCGTCGCTCTGCGAGAAAGCGTTTGCCCGCTATCTTTTCGGCGATCATCCTTATTCGCAGCCCGAAGAAGGAACGGAAAGCAGCTTGGCCGCTCTTTCATTCACCGACGCCAAGGATTTTTATAACGCATACTATCGCCCAAACAACGCGATCCTGATTTTCGCCGGCGATATCGAACCGGCCGCCGCTTTCGCCGCCGCCAAAAGATATTTCGGATCATGGCAATCTGCCGAAATAGCGAAACCGCAACTTGCTCCCTGCAAAAACCCCGAGGGTTATTCGATCATTTTGGTCGATAAACCCGATGCTTCTCAGGCCAATATCCGTTTCGGCCGTCTCGGTCTGACCCGCGACAATCCCGACTATTACCCGTTTCTCCTGATGAATTATATCATGGGTGCGTCTTTCACTTCCCGACTCAATCAGGCCGTGAGAGTCGCCAAAGGGTTGACCTACGACATCAGAACGCAAAACGAATGGAATGTCATGCCGGGTGCGCTGTTCTGCGCCACTTTCACCGAAAACGATTCAACTTTGATCGCTTTGCGGGCGGCGATCGACGTGATTGAAAAAATGCGCAACGAAGAAGTCTCCGATATAGAATTCAACGAAGCGCGCAATTTCTATACCGGCTATTATCCTATGACGCTGGAGACGCCAGAGGCGGTCGCCTCGGAAATAGTCAAAATCAAGCTCTACGGCCTCCCCGTGTCCTATATAAAAGATTTTACCGCCAATATCAGGAAAGTGACCAAAGCCGATATAAAACGCGCCGCCGCCGAATTCTGGGATACCAAGAATATGATTATCAGCATTGTGACTAAAGCGTCGGCAGTCGAATCCCAACTGAAATCGATCGGCAAAGTGCAGACTATTCCCTACGATCAATTGTAGATGCTTGATTGTAAAATAAACACCGGGTGACCGGCTCTGGCTGGCCGTTTACACCTGAAATCGACACGAGGGCGCGCACTTCCGCGCCCTCGAAATTTTCCGCCTTACGCTCTTTTAAGCCGCTCGATCAGCTTCGGCAGGATTTCGAACAGATCCCCGACGATACCGTAAGTTGCCACTTTGAAAATCGGCGCTTCCGGATCCCGGTTTATGGCCACGATTATCTTGGCTGATTGCATCCCCACCAGATGCTGAATCGCTCCGGATATGCCGCAGGCCACGTATAATTTCGGATTCACCGTCTTGCCGGTTTGTCCCACTTGGTGCGCGTAGGGAATCCAACCCGCGTCGACGGTGGCTCTCGAGGCTCCGACCGCGCCCCCCAAAACCTCGGCCAGTTCGCGTATCAGCTTGAAATTCGCCGGGTCGCGCAAGCCCCTGCCGCCCGAGACGATGATATCGGCATCAGTCAAACTGACCGATTGCCCGCCCTCTCTGACCTTCTCCAAGACTTTCGCTTTGGCTCCATGCTTGCTCGGATCGTAAGTTATCTTTTCGATCTTGCCCGTGTTCGTTTCCTTTGGAGTCGCCTCGGGAAAAGCCTTTGCTCTCAATGTCGCCATCCGCGGACCCGGTCCGTTGGGCGAAACCTTAAGTATCGCTTTGCCGCCGTAGGCCGGCCGCGTGGCCACGATTTCTTCTCCCTCCCAATCGATAGCGATGATATCGGCCGCCAAACCCGAATTCAGCATGGCCGCCAGCCGCGGAAACAGCTCCTTGCCCGTGAAACTCGCCCCGCCGATTATCAACCGCGGCCTGACCAGAGCCGCGATTTCCGCCATTATCTTGGCGTAGCTCTCGTCGATAAAATGCTCGAGTTCGACGGCGTCGCAATAATAAGCTGCATCCACTCCATACCTGATAAGTTCGCCGGCGACAGCCTCAATATTTTTGCCAATACAAACCGCCGCCACTTCGAGCCGTTTTGCATCGGCCAATTTTCTTGCAGCCGCCAGCGACTGCTTGGCCACCGGCGCTAATTCTCCGCCTTTAAGTTCCGCGAAAACCAATATCCCGTCGGCCATCTATGACTTCCTTTCGACCTTGGCAATACTCCCGTTTGTATGATTCAATATAATTTTTCCGTTACATACGGTCCGACGTCATTGCGCGAACCGGTTTCCTGAAAATCAGCCAGTCTGTTCAATTCTGAAACGATTTCGTCGGTGTCCGTCAATTTCATCAACACTTCTCTGGCCGCCGCCGCTCCGGCCAACCCTTTTATATACCATGCGATCTGTTTTCTCATTCGAAAAACCCCCGCAGGACTGCCGCAAGCTTCGACGGCTTGTTTCAAATGATCGATCGCCGTTCCTATCCGCATCCGGCAATCCGGTTCGGCCGTGTTCATGCCGAACTCCAAATAAGCTTTCACCCGTCCGAAAATCCAAGGGTTGCCGAACGCCGCCCGACAAATCATTACGGCATCGCAGCCGGTTTGATCGAACATCGATTTCGCTTTCTCCGGTGAATCGATATCGCCGGAGCCGATCACCGCTATCCCGACCGTCTTTTTCACCTCGGCGATTATGTTCCATTCGGCGTTTCCCGAATACCTCTGGGCGGCCGTCCGTGGATGAACGCAGATGGCCTCCGCTCCGCGTTCCTCGGCGATTATCGCCGCCTCGACGGCCACGATATTCCGGGCGTTTGTCCCAGCCCTGATTTTTACCGTAACCGGAATGGTCACGGCCCTACGGACCGCTCCGATTATTTCGGCCATCAACGGAAGATCGGCAAGCAGGGCGGAACCGCCGTTTTTGTCGATCACTTTGGGCGCCGGACAACCGAAGTTCAAATCTATGAACTCCGGAGAATGTTCTTCGACGATTCGGGCCGCCTCCGCCATGACATCAGGCTTGGCCCCGAATATCTGTATGCCGATCGGCCGTTCCGAATCATTGAACCTTAGCAATTCGAGCGTCCGATGGTGGCCGCGCACTATTCCCTCGCTCGATATCAGGCCGGACATGGTGATATCGGCGCCGTTGGCCCGGGCGATTTTACGGGTGATGCTGTCGGTGATTCCCGCCGCCGGTCCGGCGATCACCCAGCGGCTGTTTTTAAAGTTTAGCGCCACGCAGCCGAAAATATAAACGAATTGCGGACTTAGGCAAGCCAAAAGGGCCGGATACCGCAGGAGCATGACGCATCCGCAAATTATTTTTAAGTCAATAGACGGCCGCAAAAGGTCGCAGGGGAGGTCTTATGCCGGAGATTATCGTCAAGTTCGAAGACAAGGTAATCGAGAGATTCCTGACCGAAAAGAAACGGGTCACCATAGGAAGAACGCCGGATAATGATATCGTGCTCGATAACCGTGGGGTTTCCCGCCGCCATGCCATAATTGAATTCGGCGATAAGCAGGCGGTCATTATCGACAATGAGTCGCTCAACGGTACATTTTTAAATTCGCGCAAGATAACCGAGGAAGTCCTGAAAGACAACGATACCATCACCATCGCCAAATACAATCTGATATACCATCAGGAAGCCCGCCGCGATTTCGATACTTTCGGCGCCGACGGCACCATGGTGCTGGAAACCAAGAAGCAAAAAGAGTTGATCGCCAAAGATAAAATGTCAAAAAAGTTGACAGCCGAAACGGGTTGTTCTATTCTTCTTGGTGAAAGCGGCGCCGAGAAAGAAATGTTTCCTCTGGCGCATTCAGTGGTGACGATCGGCCGCTCCAAGCTGGCCAATATCAAGGCCAGGGGCGTTTTTTTATCGAGCGTTCAGGCCAAAATCGTAAAGGACGGCAACGATTTCTGGCTGGTTAATCTCGGCAAAAAAGGAAAAACCAAGGTGAACGGCGAAGACGTCGATAAGTATATGTTGAAAAACGACGATCTGATTCAGGTCGGCAAAACCGTTTTCAGGTATATAGAAAACCGCACTTAATGAAGTACGCGTTTTTTTCCGACGTTCATGCCAATTTCGAGGCGCTCAAAGCCTTCGCAATTGATCTTCAAAACGAACGGGCGGATAAGGTGTTTTTCCTCGGCGATGCCGTAGGCTACGGACCGAATCCAAACGAATGCGTCGAATTGATCGACCGCTTGGCCCACGTAAAACTGATAGGAAATCACGACTACGCCGCCCTCGGCCTGATGGAGACCGAATATTTCAATCAGTACGCCGCCGAGGCGATGAGCTGGACCAGAAACTCGCTGAGCAAAGACACGATCGCCATTCTAAGCAAATTCCAGATCAGCCATACGTTCGATAATATCCTTATCGTTCACTCGTCGCCGCGCGAACCGGAGATGTGGCACTATATTCTCGATATGACCGACGTCGAGGAAAACTTCAAACATTTTTCCCAGAAAATATGCTTTGTCGGCCATACCCACCGGCCGTTCATCGTCTCGCTCGATTCGAAAGGGAATTGCATCATCTCCAATAAGCCGGAGGAAAAAATCCTCCCCGGCCGCCGCTATCTGATAAATATCGGCTCGCTCGGTCAGCCGCGTGACGGCGATCCGCGGAGTTGCTATGTATTATACGATACGAAAACCCAAACTGTCCGGCACAAGCGGGTGGCCTATGATTACGATTCGACCCAGAAAAGAATGGCCGCTCTCGGAATGCCGGAATACTTGATAGAAAGGCTTGCCATTGGGCGTTAGCGATAAATTCAAACAGGGCCGAGGATTGCTGTTTTTCAGGCTGATCTTGTTTTTCGGCATCCTGACATTCATGATAATCCTTGCCGGTCTGTTCTTTTCCGATGACGAAGGTTCGGCCTCGGCCCGGGCGCAGAAAAATAACGGGCTTTCGGCCGTTCTCTGATATTTATCCTCGGCTGCTTTCCGGCGGCGGTTCGTCTTCGATTTGCCGCCGACCCCAGATCAAAAACCGCGTCGCCGAAAATGACCCCCGGCGAATTTTCCCGGAGCAAGAGCGGCTAACGTTGCGCCGCTTAGGATGATCCTGACGGCCGTCCTATCCATTTGCCGGAAAATGACTTGCCGCACCCGCACTATTTCTCGGGATTTTGCCCGGATCAACTAAATTCCGGCCGCCCGTTGCCGATTAAACTACAGGTGATATCATAGCGGCTTATTATCGGAACTTCGTTCTGACAGGGGAAAATAATGCTTAAAAGATTTTCCGGAATACTCTTATATCTGCTCATCACGTTTTTTATAGTTACCATCTATCTCGATCAGCCAACGCTGTTCAAGAAGCTGGAAACCACCGTATTCGACAAGCTTTTTCAACTGCGCGGAAAAAACAATGTCCCCGATGATATCAATATCGTGGCTATCGATGATGCCAGCTTGAAAGAATTGGGTCCATGGCCGTGGAGCCGCGAAAAACTCGCCCGGCTCGTAGACAAGGTGGCTGAACAACAACCGAAAGTGATATTGCTGAACCTCCTGCTGCCCGCCGATCCCGCCAGAGACAGCGCGGCGGCCTTGGCCGCCCTCGCCAGCAGTATCGGCCGGGCAGGCAATGTCATAATTCCATATCGTTACTCAACTTCGGATTTCAACGCCACCGGCGAGGGGATTCCCGATTATCTCCGACGGACATCTTTTATCAAGTATGACGATCGCAATGCCTTGGCCAAAAAACCGCCGATCATCGCCGGAAGTCTCTCGCTTCCCGAGAAAAATATAGCGGCCAACGCCTTCGCCGTCGGCTTCACCGGCGTCAGCTTCGATTACGATCGTCTGGTCAGGTCCGACCCGTTGGTTCTGAGCTATGCCGGCGAAAACCTGCCCTCGGCAACGTTGATAACCGCCGCCAAATATCTGGGCGTCGGCCGCGACAACGTCGTCGTCCATGTCGGGAAAGGGATACAGGTCGGACCCCGATTCATTCCCACCGACCATGCCGGGCGCATGGCGCTCAATTTCAACGGATCTCCGGGCACGTTCAAAAGGATTTCGGCGGCCGACGTGATGGAAGGCAATGCCGGCAAAAAAGCGCTCAGCGGCAAAATCGCCATTATCGCTTTCACCGGGTCCAATTCGAGCGATATCTACTCTACGCCGGTCGGGACCGATATGCCCGGTGCGGAAATTTTGGCCAATTCGATAGAGAATATCGTGCACGGCAATTTTCTGATAGATTTCGGCAAGTCGAATCTTATCAATATTCTGCTGATGGTCGGTATCGGCCTTTTCGCGGCCATAATCCTGCCCCGGATATCTTTGATGTACAGGCTCATTTCTCTGGCCATTCTGATCTTCGTTCTTATAAACGTCAGTTTTATCCTGTTCGCCAGCCTCGATATGATCACCAAAATCTCCTATCCGGTCATGATGATACTGTTCTTTATGATAGCCTCACCGACGATCAAAAGCCGACGCGAGGCGGAGCCGGATGAGGATGCCGACGATGAAGAAATCGATTATGAGCAATTGCTGAGTGCGACGCCGCTCGGCGGAACATCGACGCCGGCCAGAACGCCGTCGTTTTCCGCGGCCGTCGCGCCGGCCGCCACCATGCCGCTGGAACAGGGAAGAACCGCGCCCCTGTCACGTTCGGTCACCGCGGTGATCGATAGGGAAGCCCATCCCGAGACCAATTTTTTCGGAAGGTATCGGGTTATCGAACCGATCGGCAAAGGGGCGATGGGGATGGTTTATAAAGGGCTCGACCCGGCTATAGATCGGCCGATAGCTCTCAAAACTATCCGGCTAGACAGCATCGCCGACCAAGCCGAGCTATCCGAATTGAGGGAACGTCTGAACCGCGAGGCCAAGGCCGCCGGCAAACTTTCTCATCCCAATATCGTAACGATCTACGACGTCGGCGAGGAGGGCGCTTTACAGTATATCGCCATGGAATTTCTCAATGGCCGGACTCTCGAATCGCTTATCCGCGAGGGGCATAAGTGGGATTACAAAACCATTTGTAAGATAATGATCCAAACCGCCGATGCGCTCGATTTCGCTCACGAGCACGGAATCGTCCATCGTGACGTCAAGCCGGCCAACATCATGATTCTCGAAAACGACCGGGTCAAAGTCATGGATTTCGGAATAGCCCGTTTCGACTCGTCGAATATGACCCAATCGGGCGTGGCTCTGGGAACCCCCAATTATATTTCGCCGGAACAGCTCAAAGGACAACCGGTAGATCGGCGCAGCGATATTTTCAGTCAGGGGGTCGTTTTTTATGAATTGCTGACCGGCGAGCGTCCTTTCAAAGGGGATACGATCTCCGCGCTCATTTATTCGATATTACATACATCGCCGCCGCCCCCTTCCGAACTGAATCTCGACGTGCCGCGCATCTTCGATAAAATAATCGCCAAGGCACTCGTCAAAGATCCCGACATGCGCTTTCAGACGGCCCGCGAGTTGGCCGATATTTTACGCAAATTGATTTAGTTGGGCGAAGGCAACGGCCGGTTCGTAATCGAATATCGCCTATTGCGTGATCAATCTCTCAATGCCCGGCCGGCGAGTCTGAGGAAAACGTCCTCGAGATTCCCATTTCTTGCCAGCATCCCCCGGGTGCTGAATTTCCTCAAAGCGGGAACGATCGCCGACAGATCACTGCCATAAATATACAACACGTCTTCGTACATTTCAAAAGCGCCTTTGCCGTTGATTATCGCCGGCAATTCGGCGATCATATTCGGTTCCGGCTCAAGCAGCTCGATAACATCGGGGGCGGCGAACCTTCCGATCAACTCCGCCGGCGAACCGCTGGCGATTATCCGGCCGTCATTCATTATCGCCAGCCTGTCGCAGAGCTGTTCGGCTTCCTCCATGTAATGCGTAGTAAGCAGAATCGTTATCCCCGATTTTTTGAGGGCGCGCAGTTTTTGCCAGACGAGATGTCGGGCTTGCGGATCCAGCCCGGTCGTCGGCTCGTCGAGAATCAGTATTTTCGGGTCGTTTATCAACCCCCTGATAATCATCAGCCGCCTTTTCATGCCACCCGACAGTTCCTCGATAACTGTGTCTTTCTTGTCGCCTAAAGACATCATTTCGATCAGCTCATCGGCGCGGTCGGATACGGACTTGCCGGACAGGCCGAAATATCGAGCGTAGGTTATCAGGTTTTCCTTGACCGTCAGATCCGGGTCAAGCGAATCCTCCTGATGCACGACTCCCAAAATTCGCTTGATCTTACGCGGGTGCCGGAAAACATCCAGACCGTCCACCGTCAGGCTGCCTCCGTCCGGCAAAACAAAACAGTAAATCATCTTCATCGTGGTGGTTTTGCCGGCGCCGTTGGGACCCAGAAATCCGAACGTTTCACCTTCACCGATATCGAAATCGATATGGTCGACGGCCACCAAGTCGGCGAACTTCTTATAAAGATTTCTGGCCGTGATTATTGCGTCCTGCATGACACCAAGTTCTTTTCGTTCATGAATATTTTGTCGATGCTTTCAACGAGGCCTTCATTGCATTCAGGCCGCGGCGTTTCAACTGATCCACAATCTCATCGAACCCGAACAGACAGTAAATCGTTTCGGCTTTCGATTGTTCCGCATAGAGCAACAGATCATCGAACGAAGCGTGATCCGACAGGGGGATCGCCTGATCGTAGTATTTGCCGAAACCGAAACGCGGCGAGGCGGCCCAGCCGGATACGAGGCAATTTCTTTTCGCGTATCCGGGCAAGAGATCGCCGGTGATTCTGTTCCCGGGCGGCAGCAGCAAAACGCCGTTCTCCGGATATTGACCGTCGAACAATCGATAACTGCCGAACTTCACTCCGTACCGTTCGTAAATGCCGGCATATTCGCAGATACTGGCCGCGGCGAAAACCTCGATCCCGTCGTCGTTGAGGATCTTTATCACTTCCTGCGCCTTACCCAAGGCATAAGCGTGGATTATCGGCACCGCCCCTCGGTGCCGGCAGCCGTCGACGAATTCGATCAGTCTGCCAACCGCCTCCCCGAAATCGGGAAACTTGAAAGCCGGGTGGCCGAAAGTCGTATCCATCATCAGAATATCGCATTCGTGAATTTCGGCGGGCGGACAAACCGGGTTCGGCCCCAGCTTGAAATCGCCGGTGTACACGATCCGCTTTTCCGAAAAATCGACAATGAACTGGCTCGATCCGAGAATATGCCCGGCTGATTCGAGTCTTATTTTGCACGGTCCCAGCCGATAGGTCTTGCCGGGATCGAGAACGATCCCTTGGAACTTCCCGATCCTCGGCTCGGCCAAAGCGATAGTCTCGGCCGTTGCCAGTATGGTCTCGTGCCGCCTCAGATGATCCGAATGAGCGTGGCTTACGAAAGCCCTCTGTTTCCGGCGCGTCGGGTCGAGGATCATTTCCCCGCCGATATGGATTCCGCCGTCGAAGCGAATCAATTTTTATAGCCTATATCTCTCAAAAATTTCAGGCGCGCCTGACGCTGGCTTTCGTTCTCGATTCCTTTTGGAGCATATCCGTCTATCACCCCCACGATTCCGCCGCCTTGCTCGCTGCGGCACACCAGCACCTCAAGCGGATTGGCCGTGGCGCAGAAAAATCTCACTATTTCTGGAACGTTGCGCAAAGCCGGCATCAGGTTGATCGGGAAGGCGTCTCTTATGAAAATCGCGAAACAGTGCCCGGCTCCGATCGCCATAAGCGAATCGACCGCCGACTTGCGCAACGATTCGTCGTTTCCCTCGTGTCTTATCAGGCACGGTCCGGAAGCCTCCGAAAAAGCGAGGCCGAATTTTACGCCCGGGCAACTGCCAACTATCGCCTCGTATAGGTCCTCGGCCGTCTTGATAAAATGGGCCTGACCTAAAATTAGATTGGCCCCTTCGGGAATATCGATTCTGATCGATTTGATTTCCATTATTACGTCTCCTTGTCGAAATATTGGTTCCGCCATATCCCCGGCAACCGTTCCGGGGCGGCAATCCGGTCAGCCAATTAGCCATGCCGTTCGAGAATTTCAATCACTTTTTGAATGTCATCAGGCACTTCAGCCTGAAAACTAAGCGGGCGTCCGGTTATCGGATGCTGGAACTCCAATTTTGCGGCGTGCAGGGCCTGACGCTCGATCGCCTTCAGGATCTCCAACCCGAGAGGCTTGAGCGATCGGGGCAGCCCGACGACGGCCGCCGCCCGGCCGCCATAGGTCGGGTCGCCGATCACCGGATGGCCGAGATGGGATAGATGAACCCGGATCTGGTGGGTTCGGCCGGTGTCGAGTTTCAGCGACAATACCTCCGCTATCGAATAGGCTTTGAGCGTAGCGTAGCCGGTTCGGGCCGGCCGCTCGGCCAAGCCGTGAACCTTCATCTTCTTCCTATCCTGCGGATTGCGCCCAAGCGGCAAATCGATAATCCCCGAGCTGCTCGGCATTTTCCCCCAGACGACCGCCGTATAGATCCGTCTAATCGCCCGTTCTTTTATCATCCGTTGCAGGGCGATCATGGTTTGTTCGTTCTTGGCCACCACGAGCAGGCCCGATGTTCCTTTGTCGAGTCGGTGGACGATTCCAGGTCGGATCGGATCGCCGAATCGTTTCATCCCGCCGAAATGGAAGAGGAGCGCGTTGACCAGGGTGCCGGTGTAATTTCCGGCCGCCGGATGGCAGACCATGCCCGCCGGTTTGTCGATTACGGCCAAGTGTTCGTCTTCATATATTATCCGCAGATGAATCTCCTCGGGCAGCGCCTCGATCGGCGAGGGAGTGACCATTTGGATAATTATCTTTTGCCCCGGTTTAAGTTTGTGCGATGGTTTCACCGGTTTGTCATCGACCCGGATATGGCCCGCCGTGGCCAGCTTGATGAAATGACTCCGCGAATATCCCTTGACCATACGGGCGCAGAAAACGTCCACCCGCCGGCCGCTTTCTTCCGGCTTGACTTCGAGTTCGATGATTGATTCCGCCATTTTGTTTTCCGGGCGGTTTGATTCCGTTGACCCGGCGCTCTATTGCGGCGACGGTGCAATCGGCGGCCTTTGGCCGCCTGATTCATCCTGCGCGATCCGTGGATTTCGACCGGTTCTGCCGTCGAAAGCCAGAAACAGCATGTAGCCGATTAGTCCGAGACTGACGGCCATGTCGGCGACATTGAACGTATACCAGCGATAAAGATCGTAGCCCGGGAAACGCCAGCCGAAAATGTCAAACGGCGGAATCGCGATATCGGGAATATTGACGTCGATGAAATCGACGACACTACCGGAAAATATGCGATCTACGAAATTGCCGACCGCCCCGCCGATGATGCAGGATAAAAGTAGACGAGGCAATAATCCGCCGTGCGGGGTTTTCATGACATAGAACGTGATAGCCGTTGCCGCAATCAGCGACATGAGCATATGGAAGATTCGATTGCCGAATCTGATTCCGAAAGCGCCGCCATCGTTGTAAATGAACGTGAATTTGAGCAGATCGCCGAATACGGCGACCGATTGGCCGGGCGCCATCGATTCTTTGATTGCGAATTTTGTAATTTGATCAATCAGGACGATCGCCGACGCCAGGGCCAGATATCGCTTAATATCAGGCCTCACGTTTTTTGCGCTGCTCTTCCGCCTCTTTGCAGGCTATACACATTCTGGCATGAGGAACAGCCTCGAGTCTGGCCGCATCTATCGGCTGGCCGCATTCGATACAGATGCCGTAGGAATTGTTGCGGATACGCCGCAGGGCCTCGTCTATATGATAAAGCAGCCGTCCCGATTTGGAGGCGAACAAGAAAGCCTTTTCTCTTTCCATGGCATCGGTTCCCTGATCGGCCATGTGGTACGAGTAAGACGATAAATCGCCGGTTATCTCTTTGAGCGTGCTGCCCATGGCGTTTTTTTTGAGCAGTCCCAGTTCTTCGATCAATTGCGCCCGCTTTTCCAGCAGAAGCTTTTCGTATTTTTTCAGATCGGCCTTTTTCAAGTTAATTCCGCACCTTTTAGATTTTTTCGATTGCGATAACGGTTTCCACTCCGTTGACGTCCCATTTTTGATTGATCCCTTTTTCGATTTCATGCCCGATTTCCACGGCCAGAGTTTCGTTCTTGATATAATCGGCATGGCGCGCAAGCGCCAAATCGGCTTGGGGCGATCTGCTGACGCCGACTTTTACCCTGTCGGTGACATCGAATCCGGCGCTCTTGCGCATGTTCTGGATCTTGTTCACAAGTTCTCTGGCGAAACCCTCGGCCCGTAATTGGTCGTCCAGCTTAAGGTCTATTGCGACCTTTATTTTGCTGTCTGAGGCCACGCAGTAGCCGATCATCGGTGATACTTTAATGGCAATTTCGGCCGAGGTCAACATAATTCGTCGCCCGTCTAAATCGACCGAAACGGCTCCGTTTTCCCGGAACTCGGCGATCTGGGCGGCGTTCAGATTCTTGATTGCCGCCGCTACTTTCTGCGCCAGAGGGCCGAATTTGGGGCCGATCTCCTTGAATACCGGTTCGGCCGAAATCTTGATATATTTCTCCTCGTCGATTGCGAATTCGAGGTTTTTGATGTTCAGCTCATCGAGGATTATGTTGCCGAATTCGGCGAACCCCGCCGGCGGTTGACCGGTCGAGTTGATCACGATCAACTTTCGCAAGGGCTGCCTCACCTTGATCCCGGCTTCCTTTCGGGCGGCCCGCCCCAGACTGACGATGTTTTCGGCCTGACTCATCGAATAATCGAGATTCTTGTCGATCAGCGACTCATCGGGCAGAGGAAAGTCGCAGTGATGCACCGATTGCCGAAACCCTTTCAGCGATTCGGTCAGCCGGCGATAGATATCCTCCGCGAAAAACGGCGCGATAGGTGCCATCAGCTTGGCCACGGTCAGCAGAGAGTCGAACAAAACATGATAGGCCGCCCGCTTGTCGGGACTCATCGCCGCCCCCCAGAATCTTTTGCGCGAACGTTTGATCCACCAGTTGGAAAGTTCCTCTATCACGAAATTCGATATCGCTCTGGCGGCTCGGTTAAGGTCATAGGCTTCATAAGATTCCCCGACTGTTTTGATCAAGCCGTTGAGCCGGGAAACAAGCCAGCGGTCGAGGATCGACAATTCCTTTTCGCCTTTTTCGGCCGGATCGAAGCGGTCGATCGATGCGTATAGGGCGAAGAAAGAATAGCTGTTCTGCAGCGTGGAAAAGAATCTACGCAGAACCTCAACCATGCCGCTTTCGCTGAATCTTTTGGGCAGCCACAATTGGGACGAACTGATCAGATACCAGCGCAAGATATCGGCGCCGTAGGTTTCCATCGACTTCCGTGGATCGATAACGTTTCCCAACCGTTTCGACATCTTTTTCCCCTCGGCGTCGAGCACGAGGTCGTTCACCACACATCTTTTATAGCTGGGCTTGCCGCTTATGAAGACGCTGATCGCCAGCATCGAATAAAACCAGCCGCGCGTCTGATCGATCGCCTCGGCGATAAATTCGGCCGGGAAAAGATCCGGCTCGAATCTGTCGGAGTTTTCGAACGGATAATGAACCTGCGCATACGGCATCGCCCCCGAATCGAACCAAACGTCGATAACCTCGTGTACGCGGTTCATTTCGCCGCCGCAATCCGGGCAGGCGAAAACGATCGAATCGACGAACGGGCGGTGGAGATCGATTTGTTCAGGCAGGCCGCTTGAGCATTTCCTCAATTCCTCGATACCGCCGATAACCTTTTCCTTGCCGCACGAACTACAGATCCAAATCGGCAGCGGCGTTCCCCAGTACCTTTCCCGCGACAGCGCCCAGTCGATATTGTTTTCCAGCCATTCCCCGAAACGGCCGCGGCCGATTTCCTCCGGATACCATGTGATTTGGCGGTTGGCTTCGATCATCCGGTCCTTGAATTCGGTGGTGCGGATATACCACGAGCTGCGGGCATAATAGATAAGAGGCGTGTCGCAACGCCAGCAGAACGGGTAGGTATGGGTATATTGTTCGGCTTTATAGAGAAGGCCTCTTTGGCGCAGGTTTTCGGTTATCTGCGGGTCGGCCTCTTTGACGAAACGACCCTGCCAGTCGGTTACCTTGTCGATAAAATTTCCCCGCGTATCGACCGCTTGGAGCACCGGCAGGCCGCATTTTTTGCCCAATTCATAGTCATCCTCGCCGAACGCCGGGGCGATATGAACGATTCCGGTACCGTCGTCCATGGTGACGAATTCGGCGGTCGTGGCGAAATGGGCTTTGGCCGTTTCGTCTTTCATGAAAGTAAAAAGCGGCTCGTATTCGACGCCCGCGTAATCGCTTCCCGGTTTCTCCTCGACAATCCGGTATTCTCCATCGATGACGCCGAGTCTTTTTTTGGCAAGGATTAGGCGCTGCCCCCGATGTTCGATAGTGACGTAGGGTTCGGCGGGCGAAAGGGCGACGGCGGCGTTGGAGATCAGAGTCCATGGCGTAGTGGTCCAGACCAGAAAAAAGGTGTTGTCCGATTTCTTCAGTTTCATTTTCACGAAAAGCGAAGGGTCGGTGGTTTCGTCGTATCCCTGCGCCACCTCATGGGACGACAAGGCCGTTCCGCAGCGGGGACACCAAGGGACTATCTTGTGGCCGCGATACAACAGGCCGGCGTCATGAAACTTTTTCAGAATCCACCAGACCGTCTCTATGTAGTAATTTTCGTAGGTGATATAGGCGTTGTCGAGATCGAGCCAATAGCCCAGTTTTCTGGTGAATTCGTCCCATTCCTTCTTGTAGAGGAACACCGATTCGCGGCAACGTTTGTTGAACTCGGCGATTCCGTACTTTTCGATTTGTTCTTTCGATTCCAAGCCGAGCTCTTTTTCCACATTGAGTTCGACGGGCAGGCCGTGGGTATCCCAGCCGGCTTTCCTTTCGACCAAAAATCCTTTCATGCTTTGGTAGCGGCAGATCGAATCCTTGATGGTTCGGGAAATGGCATGCCCGACATGGGGGAGTCCGTTGGCTGTCGGCGGCCCCTCATAAAAGACGAACCGGGGCGAATCTTTCCTGAGGGCAAGTTGTCCGGCGAAAATCCTGTTATCTTCCCAGAATTTGAGGATTTCCTTTTCGAGCGCCGGGAAATTGAATTCCTGATCGTATTGTCTGTACATCAAACCTGCATCCGTTCCACGATTTTTTCGATAAGCCTCGACAGGTTCGGCCCGGCGGATTCGGCGGCGGCAACTATTTTCTGGTGGGAACACGGCTCGAGCGCATCGGGCAACCCCATATCCGTCACCACCGAAAAGCCCAGCACTTTAGTGCCTTGGTGACGGGCGACGATTACCTCCGGCACCGACGACATCCCGACCAGATCGCCCCCGATAATGCGCAGCATCCGGTACTCGGCGGCGGTTTCAAGCGTGGGGCCGGCCACCCCGACGTAAACGCCGCGCCCGATTACGATTTTTTCCTCACGGGCGACGTCGATCGCCAGCTTTCTTAAATCGCTGTCGTAGCAATTGAACATGTCGGGAAAACGCGGGCCGAGCGAATCGTCGTTTTTGCCGATCAGGGGGTTGTCGCCTTGAAAATTGATATGGTCGGTGATCAGCACGATATCGCCCTTGGCGAACTGTGGATTGAGTCCGCCGGCGGCGTTCGATACTATTAGCGTTTCGATGCCGAGCGCTTTCATCACCCGCACCGGAAAGGTTACCTGCTTCAAAGTATAACCTTCGTAGAGATGGAAACGTCCCTCCATGGCTACGACCCGTTTGCCGCCCACCGTTCCGAACAGCAATTTTCCGGCGTGGCTTTCCACCGTCGATATCGGGAAGTTGGGGATTTTGTCGTACGGTATTTCGATTTCGCGCTTGATGGCGCGGGCCAATCCGCCGAGACCGGTGCCGAGAATTATCCCGATTTTGGGTCTGTCGCTGGTTTTGGTTCTGATATAGGCGACCGTTTCTTCGATCATCTGTTTGAGATTGTCCATATAACTCCCTCTAACTGCCGGGGTGTGCGCCGGGGGCTTTTTCACCGGGCGTCATATTGGCGCCCCTGATTCTGTTGGATGTTTCTCGGGTGAATTCCTCGGTCAGTTTTTCCACCTCGTCGTCGCTCAATTCCGGTTTTCTTTTCAATACGAACGTTTTGTCTTCCCGCTGCGATTGTTTTTCCATCAACTCGAGCAGCTTCAATTCGGATTCGAGCAACGAACGGAAACTGACCAGAAACGAGGCTTTCTGACTCGATAGGGTCGAACACTCGCGCCGCAACTCGCCGACTCTTTCGTAAGCCTCCTGAATGATCCGGTCGGCCTCCGTTTCCGCCCGACGAACCATCAGATCGGCCTTTTCCTGCGCCGCAGCCTTGATCTGCTCGGCGGTTTCCTGAGTTGTGACCAGAGTGCTCTGAAGGACGGTTTCGATTTTGGCGTAACTGTCGAGTTTTTCCTGGGCGGCTTTCAGCTTGTCTTTCAGGTCGCGGTTTTCCTCGAGGAGCTGTTCCAGATCGACGGCCAGATTTTCCATGAAGGACGTGACCTCGTTTTTATCGAATCCGCGAAAAGCCGATGCGAACTCATGTTTTCGAATTTCAAGCGGCGTGATTTTCATATCACCCTCCTTCCCTCGCTTTGCTATCGTTCGCCGAAAATCGCCGTGCCGATGCGAAGTTCGGTGGAGCCGTATTTGATGGCGCTTTCGAGATCGCCGGACATTCCCATCGATACCGTTTCTATTTTATCGCCCAAAATCGTCTTTAGCTCAACAAACAAATTTCGGGTCAGCTCAAAAGCCCTTTCGATCCTATCGAAATCTTCGGTGAGCGGCCCGACCGTCATCACGCCCTTGATATCCAGACATCCCAAGCGGTCGATTTGAAGAGCCGTTTCGATAAGCTCGGAAGGTTTCAAGCCGCATTTGGTCGGTTCGCCGGACGAATTTATTTCGAGCAGAATCGGCATTCTGCGTCCGCAGGCGGCCAATTGTTCGGCGATAGCTTCGGCAAGCCTGAGGCTGTCCACCGATTCGATGATATCGAATAATTCTATCGCCTGTCTTACTTTGTTGGTTTGCAGGTGGCCGATCATATGCCATAACGGCCGCCCGGATTGTTCGAATTCGGCGTTCAGATTCGGGATTTTGCGGGAGGCTTCCTGCACTCTGTTTTCGCCGAAATTGCGCAGCCCGGCGGCGTAAGCGGTGCGGATCGGATCGGGCGGCACTCCTTTGGTCACCGCCACGAGGCTGATTTCATCGCGTCGCCGCCCCGATTCGGCGCAAGCCGATTCGATTCTGCTTTCGAGCTTTTTCAAGTTATCTGCTATATGATTCATAGCATTTCATCAAACCTATAATTTTATTCCCCATCTCGGTCCAAAGCAATAACTTTCTGTCGTTAGATTTAATTATCCATGTTCAGCAATCGATTGCAATGCCGATAGTATTTAGAGACGATGTTCATAACCGTTAGCCGGCGTTCTCGATATTGAGGAGGTTGCTCATGTTTAAGTTCCGCAAGGTCAGGGGTCCCGAACAATTAAGCGAGGCGATTGTGACGCTTGAGGAATCGGCAAATAGGCTTGAGGGCATGGTGGAGAGCGCCCAGAAAGAGAAATCGCGCCTGCATCTGCTTGTGGGCAACGTTTCGGACAAGGTGAACCAGATGCGGGAGACCGCCGCTTCTTTCGAAAGAACCGCCGAAAAAATCGCCGAATATGAAAATGCCGTAAAGGATATAAAACTTCAGATCGAATCGCTGAAAAAAGAAATGGTAGATCTTGAAGATTCCCGAACCGAGGCCTTGAAACTCCGCCAACTGATGCAGCAGTTGATCAAGGATTCGACGGCGGCCAAAGACGAAATAGCCTCGGTTCACGGACTGCTGAACGGAATCCGGGATCTGGGCCGAAAAGCCGAAGAGACGCGGGCGGCGATCGAACCTCAGTTCGAGCAGACGCGGCGGCAGCAGGCCGAACTGGCCGCCAGATACGACGCTTTCCTGAATCGACTCGCTGGCGCCGAAAGCGAAGTCAAGCGGTTATCCGAGATGGCCGGGAATTTCCAGACTTGGGCCGAGGAGATAGCCCGTGAATCGGCAAGGATAACCACTTGGATGGCCGCAACCGAGAAAATGGCCGAAAATCTCAGCAAAACGACCGAACTGTTCGAGACGGCCAGCTCGAAAATCGACAGCCTGCACGAACTGACCGAGTTCGTCGAATCGAAAACCAAGAGCCTCAACAAACAAAAAGAGCTTCTGAAAAATGCCCATCTCGAATACGGCAAAGCCAACGTCCTTTTTCTCGAAATAAGATCCAAGCTGTCGGAGATGGAAGGAGACTGGGAGCAGATCAAACAGATTCAGACCGATTCCATAAGATTCGAAAATCAGGTCAAGGCGCTCGAGTCGAGGGTCGGGCAGATCGAAGGTTATTCGGAAAAACTCGACCGGCTGGCCAACGAGTTGTCCTCGCTTGACGACAAGGCGGAGGTTATCGAAAAGTTCCGGAAGCAGCTCGAGGAATTTTCTCAAACGGTCGCCGGTCTCCAGTCAAGATCGGAGCAGGCCGGCGGCAATCTAAGGGCGCTCGAAACGGCGATCGAAAAAGGCGAACGGATGATGAGCCGGGTAGAGCAATCGCAGAAAGAGGCCAAAACACTGGCCGAACATCTTGAGCTGCTGCTCGAAAACGGGGAAAATTTCCTTGGCCGGGTGCCCGACATCAACAAGATTCAGGACAATATCGATTCCGTTCGCGAGCGGGCGCTGGCGCTGGAAAACAAGCTGCTGGAAAACATGGCCGTCGTTTCCGAGCTGAAAAATCACTCGGAGGCCGCCGACCAGATAAAGGAACGTCTGGAATCTTACCGCGTCGAGGCGGCCCGACTCGTGGCCGCCGACCGCAAGGAGCTGGAGACGATCGGGGCAACGGTTGACGGGTTGAAAAAGAATATGGAGGCTCTGCGTTCGCGCTGGCTCGAGATGCCGGATATATTGGCGCGCCTGGCCGAAACCGAAAAGATATCGGCCGAATTGCAGAAAAAATATTCGGCGTTGCTCGAGCGGGAAAACGAGGTCCTAAGGTTGAAAGACCTTATCGAACAAAATTCCGAGTCGTTCAAAAAATTCGACAGTACAGTCGCCCGGGTGCACCAAAAAGCCTCGGAATTGCTGAATTTCAAGGCGGATCTCGAGTCGGTCGATCTGAAGATTTCGGCTGTCGAGATGAAGGCGAAGACGCTGATTTCAATGGGCGAGAAAATAGATCAGATCAGTTCGCGGATCGCCGGGCTGGCCGAAAATTCGGCGGCGATCGATACCCGTATCAAAGAAAACACCAATCAGCTCGAAACGATGAAGTCGGAATACGCCGCCATGCGCAGGAATCAGGAGGATTTACGGCTTGATATCGGAGAGGTGATAGACTCGTTTGATAAACTTGCGGAAACAAGATCGTACGCCGAACTTAAGTCGAAAGAACTGGCCGAGCAGGCGGAAAAAACCGAACATAAAATCAATCAGCTTTCGAGTCTGATGGAGAAGTGGAATTCGCAGGGTGATGAGATTCGCCGGTTTCTGGGGGATCTCAAAAGCCGGGCTGATACGCTGGCCGGCGAACATGAGAGCTTGGCCGGCAGATTCGCCATGCTCGACCGGGAGTCGGAACGGATTATCGCTTTGGCCGGTCAAATCAAACAACGCCACGGCGAACTCGGCGCGCTGGACGGCCGTATAAGCGATATGGAAAAAAGACTGAAAGACGCTCAGGAATTGGATTATAAATTGGCCGAGTTCGAGCGAACTATCGGCAAAATCACCGACTGGATGCAGTCGATCTCCGGGAATCTGGCGCGGACGGACAAGCTGGAGGAGAAACTTATCAGGATGGAAAAGCGGCTGGCGGAACTTGACGCATTCGAGAGTCAACTGGCTGGCCGGGCGGCCGATGTCGACAAGCTGACGAAACAGCTCAACAAGATCGGTTTGCTGGAAAAAGAACTCAAGGCGAGGGAGGGGACTCTCGTTTCGGAGAAGGCGTTGATGGATAAAGCGGTTGACGCCTGCCAGCGGTTGGAAGATCTGGTGTTGAGAGCGGAGCATTTCGGCAAAAAACTCAATTAGAAACTTGTCGGATGGGGGTGGTGTTGATATATTGTTGTTGAAGGTCGATTTGTTTTAAGAGCGGTTTTGTGAAAATATCTTTAATTGTAATATTGGTGATTCTGCTGGCCGTTGCGCCGATCAAGGCCGAAAAATACGCCGGCGAATTTTTATATCTGGGGGCCGGAGCCCGGTCGTTGGCGCTGGGCGGCGCCTATAGCATAATCGGCGGCGATCCTTATTCGAGCTACTATAACCCGGCGGGCCTGGCCGATCTGAATGGGCGTCAGGCGGCGTTCATGCATTCGGAGACTTTCGGCAGTCTTCTGAACCACGATTACTTGGCGGTCGCCCAGTCGAAATTCAACGGCGTGGCGGCGATATCGCTTTATCGTCTCGGCGGCGGCGGGATCTTGATCACCGAAGAGTATATGGGGACATACCGGGTGCGGGAAACGGCATCGCACGCCGACTATGTGTTGACCTTATCCTACGGGCGGAGACAATCTGGGCGCCTGAATATCGGTTTGTCGGCCAAATTGATTTACCGTTCGATAATCGACTATTCGGCCAAAGGGATAGGGTTCGACGCCGGCGCCAAATACGAGTCGGCGGCTGGGTTCAGCGGAGCGTTGGTCGCCAGAGATATGACCGGCACCATACTTTCTTATTCATCGGGGAGCAAAGAAACCGTCAATCCCACCTTGATCGCCGGTCTGGGATATCGGCGGAAGCTCGGCGATTTTGCTGCGCTGGCGGTTGGCGACGCCGATTTTCGTTTCGAGGGTAGGAAAGGCTCGGCGCAATTTTATCAGGGCTGGATTTCCGCGGATCTGCATTTCGGAGTCGAGGCATCTTACAAAGACATTGTTTATGCCCGCGCCGGATCGGATACCGGCAATCTGACGACCGGCATTGGACTGAAAGTCGCCCGATTCGCGATAGATCTTGCCTTGCTCGACCATGACGACCTCGATACATCGTACCGCGGCTCGCTGGTGGTCAGTTGGTAGAGCCGATCGTTTAGTCAAAGCAAGCCCGGTTAGGGCCAATCCGCCGGACAATTTCATGGGAAAGCGATCATATCGAAACGGCCGGCGATTCATTAAACCGATAAAAGCGATTATCGGCGGACGATCCGAAATTCATGGGCGGGGAATCGTCATAAAATCGGCCTCGAAAGCGGAAGAGCAAATAGTTTTCCTTCGGTATCGGCGACAAGAGAATGTCACAATCAATTTCGTCTTCATCGGCTGCCTCGTGCGCTTTTGACCGGCCGCTGCGCTCAGAATAGGATGCGGGCGGCGGGCGCTTAGCGCTTTCCATTTGCTATTGTCGAGGCAATCAACTAATATATCGGCGCGATAGTTATGAGATTGCGTAGTTTCGAATGGCGGGCGATGGCCCGGGAGTGGTTATGAGCGATATTTACAGAGTTGAGGAATACCAGCGGTTTTACGACAATCTGCAGCATGCGCTCAAAGGCCCCAATATCAAAGAGTACAAGTTGAAGCAATTGACCTCGGCTGCCCATGAATCGGGCACGCGCACCTCCAACGGCGCATGGGCTTGGCGGTCGATGGTGTCATCGCGCAACGCCCCGAAAACGGTCTATCTCGGCAGTCCCCGGGTGAGATTGCCGATATTGACGGACGTTCAAAAAAATATCATAAAAAACGCGCCCGAGGAATTGCATAAAGTGCTGCATTACCTTCGCACCCTGCCTTTCGTGCATATCCGCCGCCAGATGGGTGACAACCCGGAATTCAATCCGATATGCAATCTTTACGTGAGCGTCGCCGATCGGAAAAACTATCGTCTGCCGTTCATGTGGGGCCATACGCTCGGCGATTTATCGCGGCGGCCGGGGCCTGAATTCACCATGATTCATATACCGGAAGAGCATATGATGCGGCAGCAGATACTGACGCTGCCCGAGTACAATCTGAATATAGCTCTGGGCACCGACTACATGGGTGAAGACAAAAAGGGATTCCTGCGTCAAGGTATGTGGTGCGCCGACGAGAAGGGAATGCTGGGTCTTCATGCAGGCACCAAAGTGGTTACCGTCTGGGACGAAAAGGACAACAGACTGAAACGATACGGGGTCTTTTTATTCGGGCTGACGGCGACCGGTAAATCGACTTGGTCATGCCATCAGCTCGGCTTGGATTTCGAAAAGGGCGAAGGGACTCAGGTGGCGCAGGACGATATCGTTTTTTTGCGGCGGGACGGTTCGGCTTTCGGATCGGAGCAGAATTTCTATGTGAAGACCGACGTCGATAAGGAAATGCAGGAGGCGATGTACTGGTCGCTGATAGACAAGTCGGCGCTTTACGAGAACGTTATGGTTTTGGCCAACGGGGATCCCGATTTTTTGGACGAAAAATTGTGCGCCAATGGTCGGGCGATTATCCGCAAAGACAAATTGCGGGTGCTGCGCAAAAAGAAACTGGTTCGGATCGATTATCCGAGTCTCAATTTGCCTCCCCTTACCGAGTTGGACGGATTGGTGTTTGCCTTTATCACCAGAAGAAACACGATTATGCCGTTCGCCCAGAAATTGACGCCGGAGCAGGGAGTGCTCGCTTACCTCTGGGGCGAATCGACCCACAGCATGGCCACCCAGCCGGAGAAAGCCGGTGAATCGGTCAGGATAGTCGGCACCGACGATTTCATAATCGGGTCGCAAGGGGCGAAGGTCAATCGGTTCCATGATATCGTGATGGAGCTTTGCGCGAATTATCCGGGGAAGGTGCATTTTTATCTTTACAACACCGGCGGGATGGGCGAGTTGATCGAAACGGTGGATGAGGGAGGCAAGAAAACAAAGCGGTTGGTGCGCAAGGCGACGCGGGTGCCGATCAATGTCATGGCGGCGATTCAGCGGGGGGATCTGCGCGGCACCAATAAGTATAAGCCGGGGCTGCTCGGTACGCTCGATATATACGCAGCCGAAGGTCTGGACCTTTCCGCATATGACGCCAACCGGATGTATTCGAAAGAGCAGATAGAGGAATTCAAACGCGATTTGGTGGAGGGCAGGCGCAAATTCACCGAGGAAATCGCCAATCAGGGTTTGAAACAGGAGATAATCGACGAGGCGGAAAAATCGTTCGCCATAATCGCCGGCAAGCCGAAGGTTTTTGTGCCCGACATTCCCGCAAAAGAGGAAACGAAACCGCAAACGGCCATTTCAACGGATCTTCCGGACCTGAAATGGGAAACGAAAGCGCGGCCGCCGCGGCCGTTGCGGGAAAGGTATATTTAGCTTCCGCGTCGGCTTGAACCGGCCTTTGCTTTTGAGTTCAGCCTATAGAAATCGGTTCTTATCAAGAATGTCGTCTTTCACTTTGTCGGCTTACAACCCTGCCTATCTGTAATTTCAGTTAAAAAATCGATCCCGCGCGGGATCTTATTTGTTTTCAACGACGTTGGGCGAGACGGATACTGAAAACAAAAAGATAGCCGCCCGGGGAAAAGCCCGCCAAACGATATCGGCCATCGAAGATGGGCGCCGGCGCTTATCCGGATACCGTCCGCCGAAAGGTCTTTAGCCTGCGTTAATGCGAGGCGACGACCTTATCAGACTCTTCCCACTATCAGGCCGGTTGCGGGATCGAATGCAAATTGCATAAGGAATGCAGGCCGAAAGCATCCTGCTCCCCGTCGGTGACAACTGACGGTTAAGAGGGTATTTTGCGGCCATTTCTTATCTTTGGGCGTGAATTCCCCACGCGGTCTGACAACTTGTTGAATTTCAAGAAAATTTGATTTTGTTCCAATCTTGTAGCCGGAACCGAAAAGTGGCTGGGGGACAGGGATTCGAACCCCGATACTCAGATCCAGAGTCTGATGTCCTGCCGTTGGACGATCCCCCAATTAAGGAATGTCTTTTGATAGGCAGTGCGGCTTTTTAGGGGGGGATGGATACCACATCTGACCTTCAAAAGACATTCGACTTCTATATAATCTATTCGGCGGCGATGTCAAGCGAAATAGTGAAGTCCCCGCTTTCGCGAAAATGACGGAACGGGCAAAGGAATAAGGGATCGGGGGCGAGCGCAAATGTTCCATGCGATCGAGGCGGGAAAGAGCGCCGTTGCAAAAGTCGGGTTGGCCGGCGGCAAGCGTGGAGCGGCCGGGGAAGCCGGATGCCCGGGCGATTCGGACACGCATGATGAAACGGCAAAAAAACCTTGAAGAGTCCATCAATATCTCTATATTGTGGAAATTGCCGAAAATGATTAGGAGGAATTTATGGCACAAGTATGCGATATATGCGGCAAAAAGCCGGGGATCGGCCACAAGGTCAGCCATGCGCACAATCTGACGCTTCGCCGGTGGAAACCCAATCTGCAGGTGGTGAACGCCAAGGTAAACGGGCGTCCTCGGAAGATGCGGGTGTGTACGCGGTGCATAAAGGCAGGGAAGGTGGCGCGGTGAGTATCGGAGCGGAGCCACCGGGCGATGGTCGTATCCGCATGTTACAAGCGCATTCCGCCGGATTTAACGCGGAAAGCAATCGAATCGGGCGTATCGGTTTTACCAGTCAAGGCCGGAAGTAGATGGAATTATATCTGCTGAGACACGGCCGGCCGAATTCCGAGCTGGTGGATCCCCAGAAAGGCCTTTCGCCGGAGGGGCAGTGGGAAATAGGTTCGTTGGGGAAGCTGATCAAGCCGTTGAACATTGCCGTGTCGGAAATATGGCACTCCGGGAAAACGAGGGCGCGGCAGACCGCTGAAATCATATCGTCATACCTGGAAGTCGAGGGCGGAATAATCGAAAAGAACGGATTGAATCCGGCCGATCGAATCGAGCCGATAGTCGGACAGATTTTGGCTCACAAGCGGGATTTAATGATTGTCGGACATGCTCCGTTTCTGCCTAACCTGTCATCACTGCTATTGACCGGAGACCCCAACCGGGCGGCTTTGGATTTCGGCACGGGGACATTGGCTCGTCTTGCCCACGTCAACGGCCGCTGGACGCTCAGCTGGCTAATAAGGCCATGGCCGGAATATGCAAGCGATACATCAAGGGTTCAGTCGTATCATTAAGGTTGGAAACGGCTTATTTCTGCGTTCACCGCGTAAAGCGGACAGCATTCGTAAAGAGAATCAGCGCCGGCGGTTTCGAATAATCGGAAGTGACTTCCAAAAAGACGGAGGAATGTTTTTATTGTCATAACGGCAACCCGGCGGCTACGGTTCTGCACCTGACAAAGGAATTTTCATGAAATATGAATTGAAACGGATAGATCTTTGGAATGCCATAAAAATATCGTTTGTCGTTCATGCGATCGTCGGTTTGTTGGTGGGAATATTGATCGGGCTGGCGTTTTCGTTGTTTTTCGCATTCGTGGGGCAGTTTGCGCCCGCTGACGATATCGAGGCGAGCCTATCGGGGTTCGGTCCTCTCGGCGGTTTTCTGATAGGGCTTTTCTATGCAGTTTTTATTGCGGTGGTCAACGGGGTAATCATCACCGGTATGGTCGTGATATTGTATAATCTTGTTGCGGGCTGGGTCGGTGGGTTGACATTCGAGGCCGAGCCGAAATCGATGGAACCGGCCGAGCCGACAATGACCCTCGCCGGCGGTTCGGCATCCGAAAAACGGGCGGGCGATGTCTGAAATCAGGGTTCGCATAGCACCATCGCCATCGGGATATCTTCATATCGGGACGGCCAGGGCGGCTTTGTTCAATTGGTTGTTTGCCAGGCGCAACGGCGGCAAATTTTTGCTGCGGATCGAGGACACCGACACCGAGCGGTCATCGCCGGAAATGGTGAAAGTGATTTTCGACAGCCTGAAATGGCTCGGTCTCGACTGGGATGAACCGCCGGTCTTTCAATCGCAGCGGTACGATATTTACAAGAAGTATGCGAACAGGTTGATCGAAAGCGGCAAGGCCTATTATTGCTGGTGTGCGCCGGAGACGTTGAAAAAAAAGCAGGAGCAGGCCCTCGCCGAGAAAAGACCGCCGCGTTACGACAGGACCTGTTTCAATCTGCCGGAGGAGACCAAAAGGCGGAATCTGGAACAAGGGATGCCGGCGGCTATCAGGCTGTATGTGGGTGAAGGTTCGACGACGTTCGACGATTTGATCGTGGGGCGTATCACCCGGGAAAACAAGGATATCGACGATTTCGTGGTGGCGCGTTCCGACGGGCGGGCCGTCTACAATCTGGCGGTGGTGGTTGACGATCACGAAATGCGGATCAGCCACGTGATCCGGGGCAACGACCATATATCGAACACGTTCAAGCAGATATTGCTCTATCGGGCGCTCGGGATCGAGCCGCCGCAATTTGCCCATCTGCCGCTGATACTGGGGGAAGACCGTTCCAAGATGTCAAAACGGCACGGGGCGGCGGCGGTCACCGATTACAGCGGAGAGGGAATCCTTAAAGAAGCTTTGATAAATTTCATAGCGCTGCTGGGTTGGTCGCCGGGAGACGGGAAAGAGATAATGAGCCTAAACGAGATGATCGAGAATTTCAGTCTCGAACGGATAAATCCGACCAATGCCGTTTTCGACATGAACAAGTTGTATTGGATGAACGGCGAATATATCCGCCGAAAGCCCAACCATGAGCTGGTGGATCTGTTGCGTCCGTTTCTGGTCGAGGCTGGATTGGCGACGCAGTTGTTTATAAGCAGCCGCTGGGATTACATGATGAAGTTCGTCGGTTTGCTGAAAGAGCGTTGTCGTTTGCTGACCGATTTTGTCGCCTTGGGCAGATATTTCTTTGTCGATGATTTCGAATACGACCATGCGGGCGCCGAAAAGCATTTCTCAGGGCCGAATATCGCCGACAATCTTGAATCTCTGGCGTCGGCGTTGGAGGAAGTTTCCCCGTTTGAATCGGCGCATATCGAGAATAGATTGAGGGAGGCGGCCGAAAAGGCGGGCCTGAAAGCCAAGGAGCTCATCCACCCGACGCGGTTGGCGTTGTCGGGGATGACCATGGGGCCGTCGCTGTTCGAGATGATGGAGTTGCTGGGCAAGGAGCGCTGTGTGGCGCGGCTCAGGAGAGCGGCGCAGTTTATCAGGACGAAAAGAGCCGAATCGGCCTGAGCGGGGAACAGGGTTGCAGTTTGGGCGAATGCGGGTTTTTGCCGCGGCAAATCCGAAGCTACTTGCATAAGAAAAAAGCATAGAGTCCGACAGCGGTCGGGGGTATTCCGGCGGGCGCGAGAAGGCGGGGACGGCGCGATATTCTACTAAGGAAGATACTGGAATTCGAGGTGGATTCCCAGTTGATTTCCCGAGTATTCTACCGGCAGCGGCGGCGGGTTGGCCGAGAGGACGGCGCGCAGGGCGGATTGGTCGAAGGCGGTGATGCCGGAGGATTGTTCGATCGCAGCATCGGAAATCTGGCCGCCGCGTTCGATGACGAAATAAATGACGCAGGCGATTTTTTCGGATCCCCGAAAAGGATTGTCCCAGCGGTTTTTTATTTTGGCGAAAAGGATATTCAGGTAGGTCGGCGTTTCGAATTTGCCGCCTTCGATTGACAGGTCGCCGAACTCGCTGCCATAATCCAATCCCTCGGGCACACCCGGTTTTGCCCCGGTCTTGACCGGTTTGGTTTCAATTTGCGGTTTGGCGGTCGGTTGTTTAGGGCGGGCCTGTCTTTTTTCCTTCTGAATTTCGGTCGTGCGGGGAGTTTCCGGCAGATCGCGGGTATGAGGTTTTTGCCGGGCCTGGCTTTGTATCGTCGGTTCCGGTTGGCTATCCGGTGTGCCTCTGACCGCCGGCGGCAGCGAGATGAGGTCGACCGACATGATGCGCGGGTAGGCTTTCATGGCGGAGTCGCCATCACCCCACAGGAGTCTGCCGATGACGATAGAGTGAATCAGGATCGACGCCAGCAGGGCGTATTTCACAGGATTTTCTCCGGTTCGGTGACCAAGCCGACGTTTTCGATGCCCAACTTTTTTATCTTGCTCATGATCTCCATCACCGTGCCGTAGGGAACGCGCCGATCGGCTTTGATATAGACCGGCCGGAATTTTTTGATATCGCGGATCGTTTTCAACCTCGCCTCGAACTGATCGGCGGTGGTTTTGTAATTATCAATCAGAATCTGATTGTCGCTGGTTATGGTGACGACGATTCCGGTGGATACATCGCGCGGCGATTCGCTTGCTTTGGGCAACTGGATATCGACCCCCGATTGAATCATCGGGGCGGAAATCATGAAGATGATCAACAGCACGAGGACGACGTCGACGAGATTGGTGACGTTGATCTCGGCCATCGGATAATATTCGCGTCTAAACCTGCGCAACCTGTCCGAATTCCTTTTTTATCGCCGAGTGGAGCTCGGATTTGAAATTATCGATTTCCGAATTGATGCGTCTTAGTTTGTTGGTGAAGTAGTTATAGGCGATCACCGCCGGAATGGCCGCTCCCAAACCGGCCACGGTGGCGATCAGGGCCTCGGCAATTCCGGGAGCGACCACCGCCAGAGTGGCCGTGCCCCGCACGCCGATTTGAGCGAAGGCGTCCATTATTCCCCAAACGGTTCCCAGCAGGCCGATGAAGGGTGAAGCATTGGCCGTGGTGGCCAAAAAGACGACATATTTTTCGAGCCTCATGGCTTCGCTGATTCCCGCCCGGTCGATGGCCTCGGCAACATGATTCAGCCCATCGTAGTCGAGAGCGGTTCGGGGTTCGTTGCCGGAATGCAGAATGGATTCAAGTTCGACGAGGGCGGATCCGAGCATGGCCGAAAAAGGCGAGCGGGAGAGGCGGGTCAACGAAGCGAATGATTTTTGCAGGCCGCGATGGCGGCGGAACTCTTTCAGGAACGTCTGATTCGTTTTCAGGGCGGCCTTGAATTCGAAATATTTATAAATCATGATCGCCCAGGAGACGACCGAGAATGCCAGCAGGACGGCCAGTACGATCTTGGCGAAAACCGACGATTCGGCGATAAGGTCGGTCAATTTCTTGCCGGCGACGACATCGGGAGAAAGCAACACGGCTGAGATATTCGACAATGCGACTCCTTTTCTTTTTCGGTAATTTTAGGGTATTACCGCTCGGGTGTCAAGCCTTACATCCTTTTCATAATTTTACGATACGGATGACTGCGCCGGCCGTTCCCCAAAAAAAATTTTCAGCGGGGCATTTTTCACTGACAGGTTCTGACACGGTTTGTTTGAAATATTGGGCAAGCGCGGTTAAAGACTCGACATCCCCCGAATTCCACAACAACCGCGACTCCACAGGCTGATTTTATTTTGTACAGCCCGTAATAGTTTTGCGCGGTTGCGATTGTCGGGGCGACCGGCCGGTTTCCAGTAGGGGGGTGGGGACCGCCGGTCGCTCCGATTTTTTCAAGAAAAGGCTTGAAATGTACATATGCACACTGTATATTTGTGCAGTATTGAAAAACTGAACGATGCGTCAAGAGCCGAATAAATACACGGCCTTAGTCGATCTCGAGGCTTTTCCGGCATCGGTCGAGCAATCGCTCAACCCCGGACTCAGGGGCAGGCCGGTGATCGTCGGCGGGCTGCCGCCAGCGCGCGGGATCGTTATCTGCGCTTCTTATGAAGCGCGGGCAAGAGGCGTAAAGTTCGGCATGTCGCTGGCGGAGGCTTTTCGGGTGTTGCCCGAGGCGGTGTTTCTGAAAGGCGACGTGAAAATTTATCGCGATTGGTGGGCGCAGGTCTGCGATATCTTTCAAATGTTCACTCCGGAGATAGAGCCGGTTTCGATGGACGAGGCTTATCTTGGTTTGCACGTCATTTTGCCGGATACGGCCGAGACGATTTCGCGTTCGATAAGGGAGGCCATTGAACGACATCTTGGCATAAGCTGCCGGGTCGGCGTAGGCAGGTCCAAGCTTTTCGCCAAGATCGCCTGTGAGTTGGCGCGCGATAAAAGGGTGCGGGGGGAAGAGCCGGTGGTCGTTATCGATGCCGAGGAGCAGGAAGATATATTGGCCGATCTGCCAGTTTCGCGATTGCCGGATCTCGGTTTTCGGACAGCCGTTCTTATGCAGGAGCTGGGAGTGACCACGGCGGCGCAATTGCGCAAGATACCGCCGCCGGTTTTGCGGGCCGTTTTCGGCAAACGGGGGCTGGAGTGGCATGAGTATGCCGGCGGCAAAGATCGGCGGAGGATCAGGAGGCGTTTATTGCCGGGGACGATATCGCGCGAGACGACGTTCAACGCCGATTCAAATGACCGAGGTTTTTTGGCGGGCGTATCCTATTACCTTTTGGAACGTGTCTGTCTCGAATTGCGGAAAAGACATCTTCAGGCGCGCCGGCTTGGTTTGAAATTGCGTCAGGTCGATTTTGCCGCCGCCGAAACGGCGGTCATGATGGGTCAGCCGACGGACAGCGAGGCGGAGATGGCGCCGTATCTGCGGCGGCTATTCGACAATTTGTATCCGGGCAGGCGGGGGATAAGGCATATCGGCGTTGTCGTTTCGGGTTTGCTGCCGGCGGTGTATCAGGGCGATCTGTTCAGTTATGGGAAAAGAGCGCGCGATTTGAGCAGGAGTCTCGATTGTTTACGCAGTCGTCATGGGTATCATGCGGTCTATTACGGCCGGACGATGCGGCTCAAAGGAAAATTTCGGGAAGTAGTCGACGGCTATGAGCTTCGTACCCCTTCGCTGTCACTCTAATTATTCTTTTTTGTGCGGGCCGCTGACGATCGACCGATTGCTTGGGCGCCTAACCGAACTGGGTTACGGAGCCGCCGCCATAACTGACAATGACGGTCTTTATGGTGCGATCGTTTTTGCTCAAGCGGCTGCCCGGCGGGGTATGAGGCCGTTGATCGGGCTGGAGATCGACACCGTTTGCGGACCGTTCGTTTTTCTGGCCGCAAATTTGTCGGGGTTTGGTTCGCTTTGCCGGATATCGACGGTAAAGACGCTCGACGGAAGGAAGCCGTCTGTCGATGACATTTTGAACAATCGGACCGGCGTGATCGCAATTTTTCTGGGTGACGAGCTACCTTTGCGGCTGGTCGATGGTTTCGGGCGCGATATTTATATCGGGATTGAATCGATCGAAAGGCCGGGTGCCGAATCGGGGATTCGGCATAGATTGAATATGGCCGGTAGATTCGGCCTGCCGGTGGCGGCGGCGGATCCGGTTTATTTTATCGACAGCGGTGATGCGCGGATCAATCGGGCGCTGGCGGCGATAAAACATTTGAAAAGTTTCGCCGACATAGAAAGCCGCTATCTGGTCCCGGGCGGCGCGCTTTTGGGTTCGCCGGAGGAGATGATCAGGCGTTACCGGCAAGTGCCTCAGGCCATCACGGCCACGATCGAGATCGCCGAGCGCTGTCAATTCGATCTGCCGCTGGGGAAAATAAATTTCCCGAGATATGAACAGGCGGGGGCAATCGAAAATCGTTGTTTGCTGAGACAGAAGGCAGAGGCAGGTCTGCGCCGGCGGTATGAGCGGATAACCGGCGAGGTATGTTCGCGTTTCGAATCGGAACTGGCGATAATCGAGCAGACCGGTTTTGTCGATTATTTTCTGATTGTGGCGGATATAATCGATTTCTGCCGGAAATCGGGGGTTCCGGTCGTCGGCCGCGGATCGGCGGCCTCATCGATAATCGCCTATTGTCTCGGTGTGACCGAGGTCGACCCGATCGAGCAGAATCTGTATTTCGCCAGATTTCTGAACGAGGCGCGGACCGATCCTCCGGATATAGATCTCGACCTTTGCTGGCGCCGGCGCGATGAAGTTATCGATTATGTTTACCGGCGGTTCGGTCGGAACAGGGTGGCCATGACGGCGACGTTGAATACGTTTGCGGCGCGGGGGGCGATCAGGGAGCTGGGGAAAATATTCGGCCTTTCCGAGGATGAGATTTCCGATTTCACCAAACGTCTTCCTTGGGGACGTTTGGGCGATCTCGATAAGACGATGCGTGATTATCCGGAATGCGCCGATCTGCCGGTGGAAGGCGAGCCATACAAGACGATAATCGAACTTGCTTGCAAAATCGAGGGTTACCCGCGCCATCTTTCGATTCATTGCGGGGGGATTGTGATAGCGCCGGGGGAACTGCTCGATTTAGTGCCGTTGCAGATGTCGGCCAAGGGGATCGCCATTACCCAATACGATATGCAGGGGATCGCCGCGCTGGGTTTGGTAAAGATCGACCTTCTGGGGCAGCGCGGCCTGTCGACGATCGTCGATGCCGAAACGGCGGCCGGTAGAAAATCCGGCGGCGAGATAAAATATGATTGGCATGATCCGGATACTTTCCGGATGCTGCAGCAGGGCCGCACGATCGGCGTTTTTCAGATCGAGTCGCCGGGGCTGCGTTCGCTTCTGATAGAGCTGCAGCCGAAGAAAATCGACGATATCACTCTGGCCTTGGCGTTGATCCGGCCCGGGGCCGCCGAGTCGGGAATGAAGAAGCTTTTTCTGGAAAGACTCGCCGGCGAGAAACCGGTCGTCTATCTTCACCCCTCGCTTGAGCCGGTACTGGCGGAAACGCTCGGCAATATAGTGTATCAGGAGCAGGTTTTGCGCACGGCCGAGGCGATGGCCGGATTTTCGCCGGCGCAGGCCGATCTGTTGCGCAAGGCGATGACCAAGGAGCGTGGGATCGATGAATTTCATGCATTTGCCGAGAGATTTTTGGTTCAGGCAGTCGGGCGGGGCGTGCCGCAGCTGAAAGCCCGCGAGGTGTTCGCATTGTTGACGAAGTTCGCCGGTTACGGTTTCTGCAAGGCTCATGCGGCCACCTACGCCAAGTTGAGTTATCGGGCCGCATTCCTTAAAGCGCACTTCCCGATCGAGTTCATGGCGGCGATGCTCAACAATTTCGCCGGCTACTACGCGTCGTTGGTTTACGCCGATGAAGCGCGACGGCTGGGGGCGAAACTGAGGGCGCCCGATGTCGATCGGCCCGCCGAGCTTTGCGTGGTCGAGCGCGATGAGCTGCGGATCGGGCTGGCGTTCGTGAAAGGGCTTTCCTCGGCCACGCGGCAGGCCATAATCAGCCAGAGGGCGAAGCGGCCGTTCACCTCGCTCGGGGATTTTCTGATCAGGGTTCGGCCGGCATTCGATGAGGCGGAGAAATTGATTCGAATCGGGTCTTTCGACTATCTGGGGCAGACAAGGCCGGCGCTTTTGTGGTATATGAAAGCGCACGGGCGAAAGATTCTTGCCGGGGGCGGGCAATCTCCGCTTCTGGGCGATATCCTGCCGGAGCCGCCGCGGTTTCCGATCGGGCTGAGCGATTACGATATCAGGCAGAGACTGCTGGCCGAACAGGAGATACTCGATATGGCCATCACCTGCCATCCGGCGAACACCATCCCGTTCGTCAGCGGGTATGTCAAAGCCTCGGAACTGGCCGCCTGCGACGGCAAAGATATCAGAATTGTGGGTTTGGTGGTGGATCGCAAGCGGATAAGAACCGGCAACGACAAGCTGATGGTTTTTTTGACGATGGAGGACGATCAGGATTATTTCGAGGTTGCGGTTTTCCCTGAGGTATACCGCCGATTCGGGGCGCGGATTTTCCGCAAGCCGCTTCTGGAAATCACCGGCAGAGCCCAGAACAGACACGGGGTATTGACCGTAATAGCAAGCAAGTTGCAGGCGTGCGCCTGATGCTTGAAACCGCAGATAACAAGACAATCTCAACCGCCAACGGAAAGCAAAAAGGATGCAAAAGTATTGTCATTCGTGCAGCGCGCCGCTGAGTTCACCGGAATTCAAAGGGATAGCGGAGAATTATTGCAAGTATTGCACCGATGAAAACGGCGTATTGAGACCCAAGAGGGTTATTCAGAGCGGTATCGCCGAGTGGTTCAAGAGTTGGCAGCCGGGTATCGATGATCAGAAGGCGATGGAGCGGGCGGATTTGTTCATGAAGGCGTTGCCCGAATGGGCCGATGAATAAGCCGCAGGCAAGATTATTCCGACGCCGAACCGAAAAACGGAGGCGGACTGCGACTCCATCCGCCTCCGATCGTCCCTCCCCGATAAAATAACTTTAGCGCAGAATAGTCAACTTTCGGGTCAATTTCCCCTCGGGGGCAGTCAATTGATAGAAATACAATCCCGAGGGGAGGCTTTTGCCTTTGTTGTCGCAGCCGTTCCAACTCAACGCATAGCCGCCCTTTTCCAGCCCGCGCATGAAGAAGGTGCAGACGGGCTGACCGAGAATATTGCATATATCGATCGCCACATCACCCGTCACGGCCAGCGAAAAATCGATTACGGTGACCGAATTGAAAGGATTCGGATAGTTTTGCCTGAGGTCGAAGCGAATCGGCATATCGATTATCGGATCGATTCTGGTTTCCTGCTGCAGCGCATGCAGGACTATCTGTTGATCGGCGCCGAATGACCTGTTTCCCTGAAGTCCGGCCCAGTAGAGGGTTATCGGTCCGAGGCCGCTGTCGGGGGCCTGCCAGACGAAAGTGCCGCTGTCGCGATCGGCGGACGCCCAATGAACGCCCAACGACTCGTTTCGAATTGAATAGACGGCCGTGTTGGTATCGGCCAAGACGATACCGGCGATTGCGTTGGTCGAGTCAGACCTGATCGAGCAATTGAACTGATTGATCGGACGGTCGCCGGAGTGGGTTATCCTGATCAGATATTGCCTGCCCGGTTCATAGACGGCCGGGAAACCGCTGATTTCGCAGGAGGGGATGAAAGCTGTCTGCCGGTGACAGGAGCTGGTGCAGGTTCCGTTGGAGGTGGGGGCGCCGGAATAGCCGGTGAAGGCGCTGTGTCCGGTCAAATAAGCGGCGCCGAATAATGAAATGAGCGTCAGGAATATTTTCACTTTCGTCATATGATTTCCCGCGTTTCCGTCCGTATATGAATATCGGCAGATCGGGGGGCAAATTTATATTGCCCGAGAGAATTGAACATGGCTATAATAATTGTTATTTCAGCGTGGGCTTCGAGTCGGATCGGGCGATCGGACCCGTTCGGCGACGGCGATTGAACGATATGGCCGGAGCGAGATCGCGGGAGGTGAATTATGCCGGTTAAGAAGGCGGCCGGATCCACGAAAAGAAAAAAGAGCCGGACCGGCTCCAAATCAGCGAAAAAGGCGGATACCCGTATCAGGAAGACGGCCGCCGAAAAGCCACCCGCTTTGCGCGGCGGGCCGAAAAAAGGGGAATCGGCTCCGATTGCCGCCGAGCAATTGTCGGCGCCGACGGCCGAGCTGGTGGAATGCAGCCACTGTGAAGGCACTGGGAAGTGCGCCAAAGGTCATCCTTATGACAAGGGGCGTCATCAGGGTTTGTTTGCCGATTTTCGGCTCACCAGTTGTTTCGAATGCCTTGATGCGGCCGGTGAGAGCCGGAACACCAAGAAGTTGATCGTGTGCCGGATTTGCCACGGCACGGGCAAAGTGCCGAAATCATAATCCGGCAAGAACGGGAGAATGCCGCCTGTAAATTGCTGTCGCAATACATCCGAGCCGGTGCTCTTTAACGCTGTTTTCGCAGAAAGTCCCCGCAATCGGCTGGGCGAGGCTGTCGGCATAGGCCGTTTTCCGCGGGCCGAACAATGACCATAATGACGGGATGAATGAAGGCGTCGGAAGCCGATGAACGGTATTTTTGGCAAAATCGAAAAGACGATAAGACGATTCGGCATGGTAAAACCGGGCGAGAAAATCCTGATCGCGCTGTCGGGAGGCCCGGATTCGGTTTGTCTGTTTCAGGCGCTGGTTTATCTGGCCGGCAGTCTGAGAATCAGGTTGGCGGCGGCTCATGTCAACTACGGTTTACGGCCGCAGGCGGACGAGGAAGAGCGATTTTGCCGGGAACTCTGCCGTTTCAATCGGGTGCGATTTCATTGCCGGCGGGTGGATGTGTTATCCGGATTACGGAAAGGCCTAAGGCGCAATCTCGAGGAATTCTGCCGGATCGTAAGATACGATTATTTCGACAGACTCAGCGATAGATATGTTTATGCAAGAATCGCCACCGGCCACACCGCCGACGACAGCGCCGAAACTTTTTTGCTGAATTTGATCAGAGGGGCCGATGTCGGTGGCCTCGGAGGAATCAATCCAGCGGCCGGGAAGATAATCAGGCCGCTTATCGCAATCGACCGGAACGAGGTCATGGAATTCGTTCGGGGGTATGGACTGAGTTACAGGATCGATTCGAGCAATTTGGAAAATGTATTCGCGCGCAATAAAATCAGAAATAAGGTGATGCCGGTTCTCCGCGAAATCAACAGTTCGGCCGTTCAACATATCGCCTCGGCGGGCGCGAGGATAAGACATTGCCACGATTTGATCGATGAGCTGGCCCGGGAAGCAATGGCAAAATGCAGTTTAAGCAAGGGCGGCGAAATCTGGCTTGACATGGCAAAATTAGGCCGGTATCATGCGAAATTGGCGGATTGGGTGTTGGTCAGGGCTTATCGGCGGTTAAGCGGCGACAACTATCGGCCGAGGCGCAGCTCGATCGATTCGGCATTGTCGCTGAAAAAAAGCGGTTCGTGTGTTTGGTTGGGTCCCCGTGTTCTGGCGGTTCGGTTCCGCGGTCGCTTGGCGTTGTTCTTGCCGGCGTCCCTGCTGAAAAAACGCAGAATCACCTGCGGAAAGACCACGGTTATTTCGAAAGACGGAATGGCGATCAGAGCGGATCTCCGCAGGATGAAATCTTTCGCCGGCATATCCCGCAATAGAAACGAAAACAGAGCTTTTCTGGATGCGGAAAAGGCGGCCGATCTTCGGGTGAGGAACTTAAAAGCCGGGGATAGGTTTAAGCCTCTGAACATGGGAGGCAGCAAGAAGGTGGTTGATTTTTTGAATGAGAAGGGGGTTCCCGGCCGGGCCAAACAGCGGGTGCCGATCGTCACCGCGGGCGGGAAGATAGCATGGATCGTCGGTTATGGAATCAGCGATGAATTCAAAGTCGGCCGGAACACCCGCAAGGTATTAGAGCTGAATCTGGTCCGGGAAAAGCGATGAAGGTCCTTATTTCAGAAAAGAGGATAGCCGAGCGGATAAAATCGCTGGCGCAAGAGGTGCGGGCCGACTATAAGGATGAAGTGCCGATTTTTATTGGCATACTCAAGGGAAGCTTCATATTCATGGCCGATCTCGTGCGCGAGTATCGGGCCGAATGCGAGCTGGACTTTATGGCGGTGGCCAGCTACGGCGCCGGCAAAAGCGGAACGGGAGTCATTAGGATGGTCAAGGATATCGGCGCCAATATCAGGAAAAGGCACGTTTTGGTGGTTGAGGACATTATCGACACCGGTTTGACATCGAACTATATCCGGCAGTATCTGGCGCTCAGGCAGCCGAAGTCGATCGAATTCGTCGCTCTGCTGGATAAACATAAGGCGCGGAAAATCGATATTAATATTAAATACACGGGATTCAAGATACCCACGAATTTTGTGGTCGGCTACGGCCTTGATTACGGTGAAAGGTACCGGCAATTGCCGTATGTGGCCATTTGCGATGATTGAAGCGAGGTAAAGGGTGGAATTCAATAAATCCGACGATGATCAGAATAGATCGCCGGGGAAAAATCAGAAACAACCGGACGGCGGGCATGATTTCAAATGGCAAAAAAGCCTGAGGACTTTGCTTTTCTGGGCGGTCATTTTCATGGCCGGTCTGGTGTTTTATCAATTGCTGACCGGCGGGGCTCAAGGGACGATCGAGATCAATTACAGCGAATTTCTGAAACAGATCGACGAAGGGAATATCGCCAAGGCGGTGTTTATCGAAAAGGAGATCAAGGGCGAATTCAACGCGGAGTATAAGAAGACGGTCGGAAACAGGACGCTGACCGGCAAGAAGTTCAAGACCCGCGTTCCGTTCGAAGATCCGCGGCTGATCGAGACGCTCGAGGCCAAAGGGGTGATCGTCGAGGCGCAGACGACCCAGCAATGGATAGGGCTGCTGTGGACCTCTCTGCCCTGGCTTCTGCTGGTGTTTTGGATGATTTTCATGCTCAGGCAGATGCAGGGCGCCGGTCCGAAAGGGATATTTTCATTCGGCAAATCGAGGGCGCGTCTGTTGTCGGGAAGCCGGCCCAAAGTGACGTTTGCGGACGTTGCCGGTTGTGACGAAGCCAAGCAGGAACTGCAGGAGATTATCGAGTTTCTGCGCGAGCCGGCCAGATTTCAGAAATTGGGCGGCAAAATTCCCAAGGGGGCGCTGCTGCTCGGGCCGCCCGGTTCGGGCAAGACGCTGCTGGCGAAAGCGGTCGCCGGCGAGGCCGGGGTTCCGTTTTTTTCGATGTCGGGATCCGATTTCGTGGAGATGTTCGTCGGCGTGGGCGCCTCGAGGGTAAGGGATCTGTTCGATCAGGGCAAGCGCAATGCTCCCTGCATAATTTTTATAGATGAAATCGACGCTGTCGGACGCCACCGTGGGGCCGGTCTGGGAGGCGGCCACGACGAGCGGGAACAAACGCTGAATCAACTTTTAGTCGAGATGGACGGATTCGAATCCAACGACGGAGTGATAATTCTGGCGGCCACCAACCGTCCCGATGTTCTCGATCCGGCGCTTTTGAGGCCGGGCAGGTTCGATCGGCAGATCGTGGTGAACAATCCCGACGTGAAAGGCCGCGAAGGAATTATCAAAGTGCACGTGCGCAAGATAAATATCGATGACAAAGTCGATCTGAAGGTTCTGGCGCGGGGAACGCCCGGATTATCCGGCGCCGACCTGGCCAATCTGGTCAATGAAGCGGCGTTGCTGGCCGCCCGCAAGAATCACGAGCGGGTGATGATGGCCGATTTCGAGGAGGCCAAGGACAAGGTGATGATGGGTATAGAAAGGCGGTCGCTGATGATTTCTCCGGAGGAAAAGAAAATCACCGCCTATCATGAGGCCGGCCACGCTCTATTGGGAAAACTGATACCCGGTTCGGACCCGGTTTATAAGGTCACGATCATTCCCCGCGGGATAGCGCTCGGTCTTACCCACTATCTGCCGATTGACGAAAGGCATACTCTTTCGCGCAGTTATCTTGAAACCAAGCTGGTGCAGATCATGGGTGGAAGAGTGGCCGAATCTCTGGTGTTCAACCAGCTTACCACCGGCGCCGGCAACGATTTGGAGCAGGCGACCAATCTGGCCCGGCGGATGGTCTGCAACTGGGGGATGTCGGAGAAGCTGGGGCCGCTGACTTTCGGCAAGAAAGAGGAGCATATTTTTCTGGGTAAAGAGCTGGCGACAGCCCGCGATTATTCCGAGAAAACGGCACAGGATATCGACGACGAGGTGAAGCGGATTGTTATCGAGGCGCAAAAGCGCGCCGAGCAGCTGCTTTCTGAAAATATCGAGACGCTGCATCGACTGGCCGCGGTTCTGCTCGAGAAGGAATCGCTCGACGGGGACCAGATAGACAAAATAATCGGGGAGAAGACTACTGAAGAGAAGATCGCCGAAAAAGATTGACATCCGGCAAATCAGCCGGGGCGCCTCGCTGATACTGGAAGGACTGGGGCTCGATCATTCCGCCGAGGGATTGAAGGACACGGCCCGCCGCATGGCCGAGTTTTATGCGCATTTTTTCGGACAATTGCATAGCGATCCGAAAAAGAAGCTCAAGCTGTATCACGCTGAAAACCGCGACGAGTTGATAATCGCCAGGGACATTCATTTTTTTTCGATGTGCGAGCATCACTTTTTGCCTTTTTTCGGCCACGTTCATATCGCCTATATTCCGCGCAACAATACGATAACCGGTTTTGCCCGGCTGACCGGCGTGGTCGAATCGATTTCCCGACGGCCGCAGATTCAGGAACGGATGACCACGGAAATCGCCGAGGTATTAGTCGAGGTGCTCAAGCCGAAAGGGGTGCTGGTGGTGGTCGAGGCCGAGCAGCTTTGCCTGACCATGCGCGGTCTGGCCCAGCCCGGGGTAAAGACGATCAGTTCGGCGGTGCGCGGGGCGCTGCGCAACGAAGCGACCCGTGAAGAAGCGCTGCTGCTTATCAAATCGCGATAGGGTGTTATGCAAGACGGATTCCGTTATTATCACGCCATGTTGACCCGCGGTCTGCTTGGTGATTTGTTTGAAATCGGCAGCGGCAGGGCGTTGCTGATGGGTATCCTGAACGTAACGCCCGATTCATTTTCGGACGGCGGACGTTTTATCGAGCCGGACAGGGCGATCGAACATGCTTTGCGGATGGTTGACGAAGGGGCTGATATCATCGATATAGGGGGGGAATCCTCACGACCGGGGGCGCGGGAAGTGAGCCTCGGCGAGGAGCTTGACCGGGTGATGCCGGTGATCGAGGGACTGAACGGGAAATTGGGAAAGCCGATCTCTATCGACACCCGTCGTTCGGCGGTCGCCCGGGCGGCCTGCCGGGCGGGTGCGGTGATGATCAATGATATAAGTGGCCTTCGGAACGATCCGCAAATGGCTCAAACGGCCGCGGAGTTCGGCGCTTGGTTGGTGCTGATGCATATGAAGGGAACGCCGGCGACGATGCAGCTTGATATTCATTATGATGATCTACTCGGGGAAATCGGGTCGTTTCTGGCGGCGGCCGCCGAAAAAGCGGTGGCCGCGGGCGTGGAAAAATCGAAAATAATAATCGATCCGGGCATCGGGTTCGGCAAGACAACCGTGCATAATCTGGTGATTCTGAAGAACCTCGACAGATTCGCCAAGCTCGGCTATCCGGTGCTGGTGGGGGCCTCGCGCAAATCCTTTATCGGCAACACGCTGGGATTGCCGGTTGAACAGAGGCTCGAAGGTTCGCTGGCGGCGGCCGTATATGCGGTATTGAAAGGTGCGGCCATAGTTCGGGTGCACGACGTTTCGGCGACCCGCCGCGCCTTGAGGATTATCGAAGCGATCGAGGGGGCCGAGGGATGACCCTGTTCCATATCGGATTTCTCGATTTCACGATCATAGATTTTATAGACGTGCTTCTGGTCGGTTATTTTTTCTACCGGTTTTTGCTGTTGGTAAGAAATATCAGATCGCTCGAATTGCTGATCGGGATATTGATGTTTTTTCTTATCGGGATGGTGTCATACTGGTTGGAACTATCGATGGTTCAATGGTTCATTTCCAATATCGCCGCTTTCGGAATAGTGGTGCTGGTGGTTATCCTGCAACCAGAGCTTCGCCGGTCGTTTGTCAGATTAGGGCAGAACCGGTTGCTGCGTTATCTGCTTAAGCCGGAAACCAGAAGCACGGTGGAAGATTTGATGAAGGCGGTGGAGAAGCTGGCAGACCTTCACTACGGCGCGCTTATCGTTCTCGAAAACAAGATGAGGCTGTCGGCCTATGCCGAGACCGGCAAAGAGATGAACGCCAACCTGTCTCATGAGCTTCTCGAAAGCATTTTCACCCCCCATACGCCGCTTCACGACGGGGCGGTGATTATCCGGGGCGACCAGTTGGTTGCGGCAAGCTGTACCCTTCCCTTAAGCCAGAATCCCGCTTATGCCCGGCTTTACGGAATGCGCCATAAAGCGGCGGTCGGCCTGGCCGAGGAGACCGATGCGCTGGTCATAGTGGTGAGCGAGGAGACGGGGCAGATTTCGTATGCGCACGAGGGGAAATTGATCCGCAATATCACGCCGAGCGAGCTGCGCGGAATAATCCAAGATCTTTACTCCGACCAGTGACGGATGTTTGTCGATCAAGCGGAAATCGAGGTTTGCGCAGGCGACGGGGGGAACGGCCGGGTCAGTTTCAGGCACGAGAAATACGTTCCGAAGGGCGGACCCGACGGCGGCGACGGCGGCCGGGGCGGCGATATTATCGTCGTGGCGGATCCGAATATGTCAACCCTGCTTGATTTTCGATATAAAAAGATTTTTCGGGCCGGTTCGGGGGAAGACGGCGGTGCGGCCAACCGTTACGGAATGAAGGGCGAGGATTTGACGATAAGACTGCCGGTCGGCACGATAGTGCGCGACGCGCGGACCGGCGAAATACTGGCCGATCTCAAACAGCCCGGGCAGACGGCGGTGGTGGCCGTCGGCGGAAAGGGCGGCAAGGGAAACGTTCATTTCAAATCGAGCACCAATCAGACGCCGCGGAAGGCGACTGCCGGCCGACCGGGGCAGCATCGTTTTCTCGAGCTGGAGTTGAAATTGATCGCCGACGTCGGGCTGGTCGGATTTCCCAACGCCGGAAAATCGACGCTTCTTTCGCGCATCTCCGACGCCCGGCCGAAGATCGCCGAATATCCTTTCACCACGCTGGTGCCGAATCTGGGGATCGTGAAGACGGGCGACTACCGTAGTTTCGTGGTGGCCGACATACCCGGGATAATCGAGGGCGCCCATCTCGGCAAAGGTCTCGGGCTCGATTTTTTGCGGCATATTCAGAGGACGCGCGTGCTTGTTTATCTGATAGAATGCGCCGCCGCCGACCCGATGATTCAACTTGACATGCTCAAGGCGGAGCTGGGATTGTATGATCCGCAATTGCTGGAGAAGATTTCGATCGTCGCCCTCAACAAGATAGATCTTCTCGATGAGGCGGCGCGTTCCGCCCTCGATGCTTATCCTGAGGATTGGCTTCGCATTTCCGCATTTACGGGGGAGAACGTCCCGAAGCTGATAGAAAGACTACGGGAAAGTCTTTTGGGAGTCGAAAGTGGCGGGAGTTGATATAAAATTCGCTCTGATGCTTAGAATGATCGACGGTGTCGGTGACATCAGGGCGGCCGGGATTCTGAAGCATTTTCGGAGCCATGAGCAATTCTGTTCGGGTATCGACGATGAAATGACGGCCGAGTGCGGGATCAACGAGCGGATAAAGGAATCGATAATCAATTTCAACCGCTGGCGGGAAATCGATGACGAAATCGCCCGGGTCGAGCGGTTGAATGCGAAAATAATCTGTTTGGGTGATGATGGCTATCCGGAGCTGTTGCTGAATACCGCTGATCCGCCGCCTGTGCTTTATGTGAGTGGGGATCCGGCGATATTGGGCAGGCCGGCCGTGGCTGTCGTGGGAACGCGCACGCCGACGCCTTACGGCAATCACATGGCCAGACGGATCGCCGGCGGTTTGGCCTCGCGCGGGATCGTGATAGTGTCGGGCCTTGCTTGGGGAATAGATACCGAGGCTCATCGCGCCGCTCTTGATAGCGGCGGTATTACGGCGGCGGTGTTCGGCAGCGGGCTGGACGTTGTGTATCCTGAACAAAACAAAGAGTTAGCCCGCAAAATTTCCGAAAACGGTTGTCTGATTTCGGAATTTCCATTGGGTGCGCCGCCTGAGAAGTTCAATTTTCCGAGGCGGAACCGGATAATTTCAGGGCTTTCGCGGGCGGTGGTTGTTGTTGAAGCGGCGGGAAAATCGGGGGCGCTGGTTACGGCGGGCTTGGCGCTGGAACAGGGGCGGGACGTTTTCGCGGTTCCGGGTCGGGCGGACAGCGCGCTGAGCGCCGGCACGATCGACCTGATTAAGAAAGGCGCGGGAACGGTAACCTGTGCCGAGGACGTGCTCGAGGCGATCGGCTGGCATATCGGGAAAGAAGTCGAGAGGCCGGAGAGCAAGATAAAACTTGAGCCGGACGAGCAAAGGTTGTGCGATCTGGTCGGGATGGGACCCGCTCATTTCGATGAGCTGGTGAGGCGCCTCAACCTGAGCCCGTCGCGGATATCGGCGGCCTTGCTGAAACTGGAGCTGGCCGGGTTAATCAGCAGGCGGCCGGGAAATTTCGTGGCGAGGGTTTGAGTTTGGTTTCCCGCGAGGTGACGATAATCAATAAGCTCGGTTTGCACGCCCGGCCGGCGGCCCAATTGGTGAAAACGGCCGCCAAATTCGAATCGGAAATATTGTTGCGGCGTGAGGGATTGGAGGTCAACGGCAAAAGCATCATGGGCGTGATGATGCTGGCCGCCGAAAAAGGCGCCAAGATACTCGTTATCGCCAAAGGCAAAGATGAAAACGAGGCGCTGGAGGCGATGGTCAAGGTTTTTGAAACCAAGTTCGGCGAGGAATAAGTGAATAATTCGGATTATCTGGTGCTCAAGGGGGTTGCCGCATCCCCGGGAATCTTGATCGGCAAGGCGGTCGTGTTGGACTATGCGCAAATGGAAATTCAGCCGATAGCGATCAAACCTGAGGATATCGGAAGAGAGGTCGCCGATTTTCGAAACGCTATCGCCAAAGTGAAAAGGGAGCTGCTCAAACTCGCCGCGAGCGTTGGCGAGCGGTTGGGTGCGGAATACGCGGCGATATTCGAGGCGCAGGCGATGATGGCCGGAGATCCGGTGGTTGTAGATAGAGTGGTCGAACGGATCGAAAAAGAGCGGTTTGCGGCTGCCTACATATACGATAGGGAAATGCGGGCCGTAATCGAACAGATTTCTCAATCGACGGATGCTTATTTGAAGGAGAGGATCGTCGATATCAATGCGGTAAGGCATAGGCTCATAGGGCTTTTGATGGGGATCAAGCGGACGGTGATAAGGTCCGGCCCCGAGGCGATCGTGGTGGTGGCCAAGTTTCTCAATCCCGCCGACTTGCTCGGCTTTTCGGTTCGTCGAAAAGCCGGGTTCGCGCTCGGACTCGGCGGGGCGACCTCACACACATCGCTATTGGCCAAATCGCTCAAGTTGCCGGCGGTTTCGGCTCTCGGCGAAGCGATCAATCAGATCAGATCGTCGGATAAAATCATTCTGGACGGTTTCACCGGCACGGTTCATATCAATCCCGGTCAGGCTGTTCTGGATGATTTTAGAAAGAAAATCAGGTTTCTTGGCCGTCTAAACAAGGCCACCGGAAGGTTCGCCCGAAAACCGGCGATCACGCTTGACAAGAAAAGGATTGCCGTATTCGGCAATATCGAGATACCGACGGAAGCCGGCCGTGCCGAAAAATCGGGCGCCGAGGGGATCGGCCTGTTCCGCACCGAATATCTGTTTTTGAGCAACAACGCGTTTCCATCGCAGGAGAAACAATACAAAGTATATCGCCAGATACTTGAGAGGCTGGGCGATCGGCCGGTGGTGATCAGGACTTATGATCTGGGCGGAGACAAGTTCGTCGGTTCGGCGATCAAAACCGTCGATCCGAATCCGTTTTTGGGGTGGCGGGCGATTCGGTTCTGTCTGGATCGTCCGGACATATTCAAGGATCAAATCAAGGCTTTGCTCAGGGCCTCGAAGCATGGTCGACTGAAGATATTGCTGCCGATGATATCGAGTCTCGATGAAATAATCGGCACCAAGGCGTTGATTGCGGAATGCCGGAATGAACTTGCCGCCGAGGGGGAGGAGATTAAGTCGAGGACGCCGATTGGTATCATGATAGAGATACCATCGGCCGTGCTGATAGCCGAACATCTGGCCCGCGAGGTCGATTTCTTTTCGATAGGCACCAATGATCTGATTCAATATACGCTTGCTGTGGATAGGACCAACGAGTCCGTTTCGCGGTTGTATCGGAGCTATCATCCGGCGGTGCTGCATTTAATCAGAAGCACGGTCAGGGCCGGACACAAGCATCGAAAAAAGGTGGCGGTATGCGGCGAGATGGCGGCCGACCCGCTCGGCATAGTTTTGCTTATCGGGCTTGGTGTCGATGAATTATCGCTTAATCTTCAATCGATCGGGATGGCGAAGTATGTGATCGGGCAGATTGGCGCGGCGGAGGCGGCCGCGTTGGCCGGTCGGGCATGTCGGCTGAGAACGGCCGATGAGGTTGAGCAACTGGTCCGGCGGCGGATAAAAATCAATTGGCCGGTTTTGGGGCCGTTGATCGATTTCATGCAGGGAGGCGGAAATGCCCCAAATTGAACTTCGACAGGTGGATCCGGCGGGAATGTATGGTCATATCCGTGCTTTTCCGCAGCATCTCAAGGAAGGAATCGACATCGGCCGATCGTTGGACCTTGGGGCTGTCGAGGGTAAAGTTTATCGGTCGATCGTGGTCGCGGGAATGGGGGGATCGGCGATAGCCGGCGACCTGTTGTTGAGCTATTTGGGTGGGGAGCTGACGATTCCATTCGAGGTCTGGAGGGATTACGATCTGCCGGGCCATGCGGGTCGGGGGACGCTGGTGATCTGCTCGAGCTATTCGGGAGAAACCGCGGAGACTCTATCGGCGTATGCGGCTGCGCTCAAGCGGGGTTGTTCGATTTTGGTTATTACTTCGGGCGGAAAGCTGAGTCGGTCGGCGGCGGAACATGATAATCCGGCGCTGATAATTCCGCCGGGACTGCCTCCGCGGGCGGCGTTGGGATATTCGTTCGCTCCTTTGCTGATCGCTCTGGGAAAACTCGGCATATGTTCCGATCATTCGGACGAGCTTGAGCGGGTTGCGGCGACTCTCGGCGAAATCCAAGCGGGATATTCGATCGAATCGGCGGACAACAGGGCAAGAGAAATCGCCGGAGGGCTTCACGGCGGCACTGTGGTGATTTATACCGGCGGCGGCTTGCTGCGGGCGGCGGGTGTCAGATTCAAAGGGCAGATTTGTGAAAACGCCAAGCAACCGGCGTTTTGCAATCAGGTTCCGGAGTTCAATCACAACGAGCTGGTCGGCTGGCAGAATCATGAAATCGTCGGGGGGGCATTTACGGTGGTGATGCTTTGCGACGGCGACGATCATCCGCAGGTCAAGCGGCGTTTCGAAATCGCGGCGGAGCTGCTTCGAAGGCGCAGGATCAAAACGATTCAGGTTGAATCGGAGGGCGGATCGAGGCTGGAAAGAATGCTTCGGATGGTGCATCTAGTCGATTTTGTGTCGTTCTATCTGGCCGTTTTGAATAAGGTTGACCCGACGCCCGTGGAATTCATAAATTATTTGAAAGATAAGCTCGATTAGATTTCGGCAGGCGGAAACGGATGAAAGCGATCATTCCTGCGGCGGGGATCGGCAGCCGCCTTAAGCCGCATACTCATACGGCGCCCAAGGCTTTGTTGCATGTGGCCGGCAAGCCGATATTGGGGCATATAATCGACGAGCTGCTGGCTTATGATATCCGCGATATAATATTCGTAATCGGCTTTCTCGGGGAGATGATCGAGGATTATGTCAACACGCATTACAATATCAGGGCCACTTTTATCGAGCAGAAGGAGCTTAAAGGGCTTGGTTGGGCGATATACCTTACCCGGCCGTATCTCGGCGATCAACCCGTATTGATCATTCTCGGCGACACGATATTCGATTTCAATCTGGATCGGATGATAAACAGCGAGTACGATTCGTTAGGCACCAAAGTCGTCGAGGATCCGCGCCGCTTCGGGATTGCGGAGACCGATGGCCGTTTTATCACCGGGCTGGCGGAGAAGCCGGAGAATCCGTCATCGAATCAGGCGCTGGTCGGAATTTACTATATAAAGTCAACCGTTCTTTTCGGCGAATGTCTCGACGAGTTGATCCGCAGGGATATTACGACGCGGGGCGAATACCAGTTGACCGATGCGCTGAGGCTGATGATCGAGCGCGGCTGCCGGATGACCACTTTTGCTATCGACGGCTGGTTCGATTGCGGTCAGAAGAATAGCCTGCTTGAAACCAACCGCTATTTGTTGTCGCAGATTAAGACGATCGGCGAGTACAAGGACGCCATAGTGATTCCGCCGGTTTATATTTCGCCTTCGGCGCGGGTTATCAACTCGGTGATCGGCCCTTATGTGAGCGTGGCGGATGGAGCGGTGATAGAGAACAGCATTATCCGCGATTCGATAATTTCCACCGGCGCCGACGTCAGGCAGTGTCTGCTTGAGTCATCATTGGTGGGGAACAATTCGTCGGTGATCGGAAATTACAACAAGCTGAATCTCGGCGACAGTTCGGAGATAGGCTACTACTGAAGATGCGGGCGACATTTGCGACGCGAGATTGCGCTTGCCCGGATTCCGTGTGCATGTTAAATTGACCTGCCGTCTTGGTTTTATGCTGCAATCATTTCAGCGATGGCGGTATCGCTTCTGGATGGAGGATTAATGACCAGAAACAATTTCTTTTTCACGTCCGAATCGGTAACCGAAGGGCACCCGGACAAAGTCTGCGACCAGATTTCGGACGCGGTTCTCGACGAAGTTTTGAAAGAGGATCGGCGCGGCCGGGTAGCCTGCGAGACTTTCATTACCGTCGGCTTGGTGATCGTCGGCGGCGAGATAACGACCCGGACCTATGTCGATATTCCCGGGCTGGTGCGAAATCTGATCAGGGATATAGGCTACACCGACCCGAAGTATGGTTTCAATTATTCGACTTGTGCGATTCTCAATGCGATAGGCACGCAGTCCCAAGATATAGCTCAGGGGGTGGATGCTGGCGGGGCCGGCGATCAGGGGTTGATGATGGGATATGCGGTCAATCAGACGAAGGAGTTGATGCCGCTGCCGATAATGCTGGCTCACAAATTGACCCAGCGGCTTGCCGAAACGCGCAAAAAGAATATTCTGCCCTATTTGGGTCCCGACGGCAAGAGTCAGGTTACGGTCGAATTCGAAAACAACCATCCCAAAAGAGTCGATACCGTGGTCATTTCCTGTCAGCATACCGAGGAGATTCTCGATAGAACGGGGAAACGGATCACCAACAAGGCCCGCGATGAGATTATCGAAAAGGTCGCCCTCAAGGCTATCCCTGCGCGTCTGCTGGATTCGAAGACGAAGTTTTTGGTCAATCCCACCGGCAAATTCGTGATCGGCGGTCCGCAATCGGATACGGGCATGACCGGCCGCAAGATCATCGTCGACACGTATGGTGGATCGGCCGCCCACGGCGGCGGGGCGTTTTCCGGCAAAGACCCGACCAAGGTGGATCGGTCGGCTTCCTATATGGCCCGCCATATCGCCAAGAATATCGTCGCCGCCGGTTTAAGCGAGGTATGCCATGTACAGCTTGCTTATGCGATCGGGGTGGCCAAGCCGGTTAGCGTGCTGGTGAGCACCAGAAATACGGGGAAAATTCCCGACAGCAGGCTGACGGAACTCGTGAAAAAGCATTTCGAATTGACACCGAGGGGAATTATCGAATATTTGGATTTGCTTCGGCCGATATATCTGAAGACGGCGGCGTACGGCCATTTTGGACGGACGGAACCGGAATTCACATGGGAAAAAACCAATAAGGTGCGGGATCTTTTGAAGGACGCATGAGATGAAATATCATATCAAGGATCTGAAGCTGGCGCCGCAGGGCAGGCTGCGTATCGAATGGGCGGAACGGTTCATGCCGGTTTTGCGGCTGATTCGCAAACGATTTGCCAAGGAAAAACCGTTGAACGGGGTGCGGATGGCCTGCTGTCTTCACGTGACAACCGAAACCGCCAATCTGGCGATAACATTGAAAGCTGGAGGAGCGAAAGTATATCTTTGCGCATCGAATCCGCTTTCGACGCAGGACGATGTCGCCGCATCGCTGGTTAAGGACCATGGGATTCCGGTGTTTTCGATCCGCGGCGAATCCAATAAAATATATTACGAGCATATAAACGCCTGCCTCGATGCCGATCCGCTTCTGACGATGGACGACGGCGCCGATCTGGTGACGCAACTGCATACGAAACGCAGGCGGCAGGCCGAAAATGTTCTGGGCGGGTCCGAGGAGACGACGACCGGCGTCATTCGGCTTAAGAGCATGGAGAAAAAGGGGGTTCTGCTGTTTCCGGTTTTGGCGGTGAACGATTCCAAGACGAAGCATTTTTTCGACAATCGCTACGGCACCGGCCAATCGACTCTCGACGGCGTGATGAGGGCGACCAATGTTCTTCTTTGCGGCGCCACGGTGGTGATAGCCGGTTACGGTTGGTGCGGCCGAGGAGTGGCTTCGCGAGCCAAAGGGCTGGGGGCCAACGTTATCGTGACCGAAGTCGATGCGCTGAAGGCGATCGAGGCGACGATGGATGGTTTTCAGGTGATGCCGATGATCGACGCCGCCCCGCTTGGGGACGTATTCATAACCTTGACCGGTGATATCGATGTACTTACGGAGAGGCATTTCCGGCGCATGAAGGACGGCGCCATAGTGGCGAATTCCGGTCATTTCAATGTTGAGATAGATATTGCCGCTTTGAAAAAGATGTCGAGGAAAAGCCGAACCGTCAGGAACAACGTCGAAGAATATGTGCTGGCTGACGGCAGGCGGATATTTCTGCTTGGCGAGGGTAGATTGATCAATCTGGCCGCCGCGGAAGGGCATCCGGCATCGGTGATGGATATGAGTTTTGCCAATCAGGCTTTGGGCGCCGAATTTCTGTTGGAAAAGGCGCAGACGCTCGAACGTAAGGTTTATTCGATACCGGAATCGATCGATGATTCAATCGCCAAGTTGAAATTACAGGCGATGGGAATAAAGATAGACCGGTTGACACCGGCCCAGAAAAAGTATCTTGCCTCGTGGGAGATGGGGACATAATCGGTTTGCATTGATTTGCATAGACCGCCGCCGTCACGACGGCGGTTTTTTTTATTTGGTTACGCCTGCTTGTCAAGTCGTCGCAAAAATTACCGACATTTATTACATCGAAAGCAAAAGAATTACCGGAGGAGGATTTGCTGATGCCCACAGGTGTAATAAAATGGTTCAACGACAAGAAGGGGTTCGGATTCATCCAGCGGGAAAACGGCG
>Ga0129299_1000009_pt1 | contig 93484 bp, 85 predicted proteins | sample ConPoolayeCmetaG_FD_94477 | JGI IMG/M metagenome (GOLD analysis project Ga0129299, IMG submission 94477) | Hot spring microbial mat communities from California, USA to study Microbial Dark Matter (Phase II) - Cone Pool mat layer C metaG ...
AAACCATTTGGCTCTATGACCATTCTTGCTCCTGGACCTGAGCTGTGATAAAATGGTTGACCTATCAGGCCGCTTGCGGCCCAGACCAATGGACTTAGAGCCTATCCGAAAAACCGTACAAGCGGCATCCCTATGCCGCTTGTACCGACGCATAGGGATGCGTCGGCTGCGTTTTTCGGATAGGCCCTTAGGAATGAGGAGAAAATCAATGGCCGACAAACTCACCCCCCGTAGCCAGGATTACAGCAAATGGTACACCGAGGTCATCCAGCGTGCCGAGCTGGCCGACTATGCCCCGGTCAAGGGGTGCATGGTGATCATGCCCTATGGCTATGCGCTGTGGGAAAACATCAAAGAGGGACTCGACCGCCGTTTCAAGGCCACCGGACACAAAAACGCCTATTTTCCGCTCTTTATCCCGATGAGCTTTTTGCGCAAAGAAGCGGAGCACGTAGAAGGCTTTGCCCCCGAACTGGCCATCGTCACCCACGGTGGCGGCAAAGAACTGGAAGAACCACTTGTCGTCCGCCCCACTTCTGAAACGGTGATCGGCCACATGTACGCCAAGTGGATTCGTTCTTACCGCGACCTGCCGGTGCTGATCAACCAGTGGGCCAATGTAGTCCGCTGGGAAATGCGCACCCGCCTTTTTTTGCGCACCACCGAATTTCTGTGGCAAGAAGGGCATACCGCCCATGCCACCGCCGAAGAAGCCATCGAAGAAACGTTGCGTATGCTCGACGTGTATGCCGATTTTGCCACCCAAGATGCGGCCATTCCGGTGATCAAGGGGCGCAAAAGCGAAAGCGAAAAGTTTGCCGGCGCGGTGCAGAGCTATTCCATTGAAGCAATGATGGGCAATAAATGGGCTTTGCAGGCCGGCACCTCGCACTTTTTGGGACAAAATTTCGCCAAAGCGTTCGACATCACCTATCTTGACCGCAACAACGAATTGCAATACTGCTGGACGACCAGTTGGGGCGTTTCGACGCGCATGGAGGGCGCCGTGATCATGACCCATGGTGACGATCAGGGCCTGATTTTGCCCCCCCGCCTGGCCCCGATTCAGGTTGTGGTGGTGCCCATCTGGCGCGATGACGGCCAAAAAAGCGCCGTGTTGGAAACCGTACAACAAGTCAAAGGAATGCTCGAAGGCGTGCGCCTGGAAGTTGATGACCGCGAAGAGTATACTTCGGGTTGGAAGTTCAACGAGTGGGAACTGCGTGGTGTGCCCTTGCGCATCGAGATCGGCCCTAAGGATGTGGAAAAGAGACAGGTGGTATTGGCCCGACGTGATTTGCCCGGCCGAGAAGGCAAATCGATCGTTCCGCTAGACGGCCTGAACGCACGCGTGACCGAACTGCTGGAAACGATCCAGCGGGCAATGTACGACCGGGCATTGGCTTTCCGCCAGGCCAATACCGTTGAGGCGACCACCTATGAAGAGATCGTCGAGGCCGTGCAAGACCATTTCGTTTACGCCTACTGGTGCGGCGATCCGGCCGATGAGGTGCGGCTCAAAGAGGAAACCAAAGCAACCACCCGCTGTATTCCGCTCGATCAAGAGCGCAAACCCGGCCGCTGTGCCCTGTGCGGCAAACCGGCTACCGAAAAGGTTATCCTGGCGCGGGCCTATTGACCGGCCTGCCTCAAATGAAAGCCGGTGGACAAGGATAATGCCCTCGTCCACCGGCTCTGGCTTAAAATGTGATTTTTTCCGGCGCACTTTACTTGGCTTTGCCCATGGAGGCATAAAACGTGTTTTTCGATGAAGCCAAGATTCATGTCAAGGCCGGCAAAGGAGGCGACGGGTGTGTCGCCTTTCGGCGCGAGAAATTTGTGCCCTTTGGCGGGCCTTCGGGCGGCAACGGCGGCAAAGGGGGCGATGTCATTATTCGAGCCGTGCGCAGCCGCAACACACTGCTCGCTTTTGAGCACGAAAATGTGTTCGTCGCCGAAAACGGCACCAGAGGGCGCGGCAAAAACCTTTACGGGCGGGCCGGCGCATCGGTGATCATTCCGGTGCCTTTGGGCACGGTGGTGCGTGACGCACAGAGCGGAGCCGTGCTGGCCGATCTGATCGCAGATGGGCAACAGGTCTGTGTGGCCCGTGGCGGACGTGGCGGGCGCGGCAATGCTGCTTTTGCTACCCCAACGAACCAGGCCCCACGCATTTCGGAAAAAGGCGAACCGGGCGAAGAACGCTGGCTTGTGCTGGAACTCAAACTGATCGCCGATGTGGGAATTGTCGGCCTGCCTAACGCCGGCAAATCGACTTTGCTGGCTGCGGTCAGCGCCGCCCGGCCCAAAATTGCCCCCTATCCTTTTACCACCCTCCAACCCAATCTGGGTGTCGTCTCATTAGATTGGAATCGCTCCTTTGTGATGGCCGACCTGCCCGGTTTGATCAGAGGCGCCAGCCAGGGAGCCGGGCTAGGACACCGTTTTTTGCGTCATGTCGAGCGCACACGCTTGCTGGTTCATTTACTCGATGGTCTCTCCGGCGATCCGCTGTCTGACATGGACGCGGTCAACCAGGAATTGGCGTTATTTAGCCCCAAATTATCTGAAAAACCCCAAATTGTCGTTTTGAACAAAATCGATGTCACCAACGTGCGTGAGGTCTGGCCGTTGGTCAAGGAAATGCTGGTCGAGCGCGGCATTGAACCGCTATGCATTTCGGCGGCGACCGGCGAGGGAGTCAGAACCTTGATGGAGCGGATTGCCCATGAATTGGAGCGACTCCCGACCACAGTGTGGAGCGAGCCGGTCGAGCCGGAACCACAGGTTGATGAAAAAGCATTTACCGTCACCCAAGATGAGGACGGATGGCACGTAAGGGGGATCGCCATTGAACGGGCGGCCGCAATGACCAACTGGGATCAAGATGAGAGTGTGGCCCGTTTTCAACGCATTCTTGAAGCGATGGGCATCGCAATGGCTCTGCGCGAAGCCGGCGTACAGGAAGGAGACACCGTGTTCATCGGCCAAGTCGAGTTGACTTGGGGCTGGCAGCAACTGAGCTGATCGGCCTGCGTTTGACAATATGATCGGATAACCGTATAATGCTTGAACTGTTCGATTATATTTTCAGGAGGATATATATGCCACTGGTTACAACCAAACAAATGCTCAAGGCGGCCCTGGAAGGACACTTTGCAGTGGGTGCATTTAATGCTAACAATATGGAAATGGTGCAGGCCATTGTCGAAGCGGCAACGGAAGAACGCGCCCCGGTGATCTTGCAGGTCAGCCAGGGGGCAATTCGCTATGCCGGTTTGTCCTTTGCCGCCGGGATTGTCAAGATTGCTGCTGCCAACACCGATGTGCCGGTTGCTCTGCACCTCGATCACGGCACCGATTTTGACCAGAACGTGCTTTGTCTGCGCGAAGGCTTTACCTCGTTGATGTTCGACGGGTCGAGTCTACCGCTGGAAGAAAACATTGCGATCAGCAAGCGCATCTGCGAAATCGCCCACATCTGCGGCATTCCGGTGGAAACCGAGCTGGGCAAAGTGCTCAAGCGTGGGGCCACACCGGAGGAAATCGAAGATGCGATGGCTAAACCAGAAGATGCCAAACGCTTTATCGCCGAAACCGGTGCCGACTCGTTGGCCGTAGCCATCGGCTCGGTGCATGCCCTGCTCTCGCAAGGAGCCGGACTGGACATCGAGCGACTGAAAGCCATCCATGCGGCCATCCCTGAAACGCCATTGGTCTTACATGGCTCTTCCGGTGTTTTGGAGGAGAGCATTGTAGAAGCAATGAATTACGGCATCGCCAAGATCAACGTGGCCACCTACCTCTCGCAGGCGTTCACCTTTGCGATGTTTGATCATCTCAAGGCGCATCCCGACGATGAAGACCCCCGCAAACACCTTGCTGCCGGTCGTGAGGCGGCCAAAGAGCGGGTACGAGAAAAAATCCGTCTTTTCCGTTCCAACGGCACGATCACCAGCAGCGGTTCATTCAAAAGCCCGCCAACCCATCACCGCGTCGCCGACATCGGCGAGCCCGAGTAAACGCGCTCAAGGCCCTAAAGGTTTCTGTAAGCCTTTAGGGTCTTGATCAAGTTCGGCAAAATCTTTGACCTCATCTGACAATTATGTTATAATGAAAGTGTTTTGGGCCGATCTTTTGGCAGTTTGATGACCTCTACTCATCGACCGGATACAGGGGGAGTTTATGGTCGAACAAATGACTAAATCCACATCACCATCTGTTGATCCGGCCACTCAGGCCCCCATCTCCACCAAACCCCTCGTTTCTCCCCAAACGCGCAAAATGACTGTCATAGTCAGCGTGCTCGTGGTCCTGGTGGTCATTGCCATTTTGGGCGGATTGGGCTACCTGCTCTTTGCCTCTTACGATTGGGCCATAGAGGGGACCGTCCCGGCGACGGTGCGCCTGCGCGACATCGCTTTTATTGTGATGGCTCTCGAAACGCTGGTCTTGATGATCTTGGTGCTCATCGTCATCGTCTTGCTGATCGTGCTGGTCGTGCTGGTTTACGACCGGGTGATCCCGATTTTGGAACAATTGAACAAGGCGATCAACGTTGTGGTTGAAACCACCCATACCGTGCGCGGCACCACAACCTTTGTCGGCGAAAAGGTGGTTGCGCCTTTGATTGAGGTATCGAGCCTGGCGGCGGGCGTCGCCGGCGTGCTCAAAGGTGTTTGGGATCTCGTGTCGCGCAAGTCGGCGCACGTCAAAACGGGTCAAGCTGATGCGGGGGAAACGGCCTCCGAATCATCGTAAACATATACAGATTTATACAGACTTGAAAGGAGTTTGGAACAATGGGCAAAAAGGAAGAAGCCGGTGCTTTTTTCACAGGGTTTTTGATCGGCGGCCTGATCGGTGCGGCCACAGCTTTGCTGCTGGCTCCGCAGTCGGGTGAGGAAACCCGCACACAGATCCGCGACAAGAGCATTGAGCTGAAGGAAAAAGCCGAGACCGCCTATGCCGATACGCAGAAAAAGCTAGAGGTGACAACCGCCGATTTGCAAAAGAAATTCGAGGAACTCAAAGCTGAAGCGCAAAAGCGGTTTGAAGAACTGTCTGCGCAAGTGCAAAAGACGCTCAAAAAGACCGAACAAGAGGTTCAAGAAAGCACTGAAACAGCCGAGGCATAAATCGAGCTGACCTGGCACGAGGTGTTCCTGCCGGTAGGAACACCTCTTTTTTGTTTGGCGCGCCGGTTGGTCTCACAAAAAATTGGGGCGATGGCCGGCACCATCGCCCCCGGCATAGAGGAAAGGAGTGAAAACTCGATCAAGAAAACACTTGAGGAGCAGGTTGGTTGTGCCCAGGGGCAAGATTTGGTTATTGGACGCTGACGAATCTAGAAGGCCGCTGAAAAAGTCCATTTTTACCAAGGACACAAAAGTTTACGATGTTTAAGATACTAGAGATGCTTTGCATCCTTTACGTCTTGGCGGTGAGCGGGTTTTTCAGCACGCTCCTGAGAGTGTTTCGAGGCTTCAGCCGGTTTGAGCCACATTTATACCAGCCAAAGCCTCGATTCCGTCCCCGGATCGGGATTTGCTTCGCCCCCCAACTCCAGTTCGTTAGACTTTAGCTCAAATATGTTGTAAAATTCAAGCAGAGATTGGGATGGTAGAGTAAATTCTGCAAAGGAGGGAAAATGGCCCCAATCCGATATCATCCATGTTGGAAGCAGGTTATCTGTCTGGCCTTCATCTTGATCATGGCCGGTGGAGGCTGTGCTCGGGCCACGCCAACCCCCGAACCGGTAACCATTACCTTTGCTTTTCCGTTCTGGAGTGCCGAATATTATCAACGTCTGCTGCCCAAGTTCAACGAGGTATATCCCTACATTACGGTCAATTTGCAACCCAAGCGTGGCGATTTGCTGGGAGGAATCGGGCCGGGAAATGCCGATGTGTTTATCACTTCTCAGTTTGCCCAGAACTGGCTCAAAGAACAAGGCACCATCCTTGATTTGACCCCCTTGACCGAGCAAGACGACAAATTTGACATGCGAGATTTTTACCCCGGCACACTCGATCTATACAGCAGCACCGGGCGCATTTGGGGCATTCCTGCCGGTATCGATCTGATGGTGATTTATTACAATCAAGACTTGTTCGATCGGTATGGGGTCGAATATCCGCGCAGCGGATGGAATCGGGACGATTTTCTTGCTACGGCGGTCAAACTCCGCGATCCCGAAGCCAACATCTTTGGTTATGTCTCGAACTATGGCGTTTTGGACGCCCTGTTGTTCATTTATCAACATGGCGGACGCATTTTTGACGACCTCAAGATACCCACCCGCACCACATTTGACGATCCGCTCACCATTGAAGGGCTTGAGTGGTACGCCAATCTGACCTTTGATGTCAATGTCAGCCCGACGGCCGAGCAGCGGCGACAGGCTTTTTTAAGCGACAACGTGCTGGCCGGCATCCAGATGGGACGTGTTGGAATGTGGTCGGGGCTTTTTTCAGAGCGAGACGCAAGCTGGATGAAAGATTTGCGCGTGGGGATCGTGCCGGTGCCGGCTGACAAACAAGCAGCTACGCTGGTCTTGGTCGAAGGCTATTTTGTCTCGGCCAAAACCCAGCATCCCGACGCCTGTTGGAAGTGGCTCTCCTTTCTGAGCCGGCAGATGCCCGAACGTACCATTCCGGTGCGCAAATCGCTCCTTCAATCAGATGAGTATGAGAATCGGGTAGGCAGCGTGTTGGCCGATGTCGCCCGTGTGTCGATGCAAAATGCCCTGCTGCTTTCTCCCGATCTGGCCCGCTTTGAAGATGCTTTGAATGTTTTTAATCAGGCCTATGATGCTGTGATGAGCGGGAAATCAACGCCACAGGAAGCGCTCACCTGGGCACAGCAACAGTCCAAGTTCAAGTAACTGACCGGACTCTGGCGATTTCGGAAATTGAGCCTTTCAGCCGATCTACATCTGATGGTTAAAATCCGGCCAAGAGCCTATCCGAAAAACCGTACAAGCGGCATCCCTATGCCGCTTGTACTGATGCGCTTTGTCTGCGCCTCGGAGGTCGTTTATGGATAAAGAGACCATCCTTGTTATCGATGATCACACCGAGAGCCTGAATGCCTTGAGCCAAAACATCTTGGGGCCGGCCGGCTATACCGTTTTGACGGCTACCGATGGCAACCAAGGGTTGAAAATGGCTTTGCGTGCCACCCCCGATCTGATCCTGATCGATCTGAATGCGCCCAGGCTGGGAGGGATCGAGTTTTTACAGGCCTTGCACCAGGCCGGGCGTGACATTCCAACCATTTTGACCGCCTTTCACGGCTCCGATCAGGCGGCAATTCGGGGATTGCGACTAGGGGTGCGCGATTATCTGTTCAAACCATACCGACCAGAAGAGGTACTCGGCGCAGTTGAACGTGCGTTAACCGAACAACGCTTGAAGCGCGAACGGGATCAGTTGGCCGAGAGCATTGCCGCGCTCAACCGCAAGATGGAGCGTCAATCCAAAGAACTGAACATCCTTTTCGGCATCGGCAAATCGGTGACCCTGTTGCTCGATCAAGATCGCCTGCTCACGCGCATCGTCGAAGCGGCCGTGTATGTCACCCGCGCCGAAGAGGGGTTTTTGCTGCTGGTTGATGAGGAAACCGGCGAATTGTATATGCGCGCAGCGCGCGGGTTTGGCGAAAAATATGCCCGTGGTTTTCGGCTCAAGGTTGACGACAGCCTGGCCGGCGAAGTGGTGCGCAGTGGTAAACCGTTGATCATTGCCGCCGATAACCGAGACAGCACGGTCAAGGTGAAAACCGGCTATCTGGTCAAATCGATTCTGCACGTGCCGATTCAGGTTGGCAACACAGTCATCGGCGTGCTTTCGGTTGACCACATGGTAGAAAACCTGTCTTTTGACGACCATGACCTGTATGTGCTCTCGGTGATTGCCGATTATGCGGCGATTGCCCTGGAAAACGCACGCCTGTATAATCGCCTGCAACTGCGCGTGAACGAATTATCCAAGACCCCGGTCAGCACACCGCCGGTTGCCGCTCCAATCGGCGTGAGTCCGGCAAAAGCCGATCAACTGAGCGCGATCCTTGCCCAGGGCCGCGAACACCTGTCTACATTGCAAAAACAGGTTTCGCTGCTGGAAACCTGGCTCAAATTATTCGATATAGAACAACATGCGTTGCCTCCGGCCCAGGCCGAGCCGATGCCCGCACCTGCTTCGCCGACCGAGTTGGTCAACCTTTTGGACAGCATGGAAGACGGTGTGCTGATCATCGATCCACAAGGCCAGGTCATCACCGCCAACCGGGCTGCCGAGGCCGTTTTGGGCCCCCGGCTGGTCGGACAATCGGTGGAAGCCGTTTGTGATGACCCACGTTGGGGCAAAACCTATCGCATTGTCCGGCGAGCTGCCCAGCTTGAGCCGGACACGCCGGGCGCCGAGATGGAGGGCGCCACCACCGCGCTCAACATCGCCGGACAGGTTTTCCGGGCCACTTTTCGGCCGCTGATCACGCATCAGCGGTCGGTCGGCAGCTTTGTGGCCGTTTTGCGCAATGTCGACGCCGAACAACGTGCCCAACGGGCCAAAGACTCGTTCATTGCTTCGGTTTCCCAAGAACTGCGCACCCCGGTCACCTCGGTTTTGGCCTATACCGAACTGTTGTTCAACGAATCGATCGGCCCACTGACCTCGACGCAACGCAAACTGTTGGATCGCATCCGCGTCAATTCGGAGCAAATGACCACCCTGATCGGCCATCTGGTCGAAATGACTCTCACCGACAGCGGTCAATTGTCGATCATCCCCGAAACCACCGACCTGAACGATACGATCCGCGAGGCGGTGGACAACTTGCAGCCGCAGATTGAAGAAAAGAAACAAACCCTGACCGTTCGCCTGTCTGCCGATTTGCCGGCCGTGCATGCCAATGAAGATGCCGTTTATCACGTCATCGTCAACCTGCTGCGTAACGCTCTGCTTTGCTCGCCACCGGGAGCCGAAATCACGCTCACAGCACGGCGTGTCCAGGAAGAGCGCGAGCAATATGTCGCCATCTCGATCGGCGATCGCGGCGGCGGCATCGCCCCGCCAGATCAAAAGCGCGTCTTTAATCGTTATTATCGCTCCGATCACCCCAACATTAGCGGACTGGCCGCACCCGATGTCGGCCTGTACATCGTCAAGATGCTGGTTGAGGCTCAAGGCGGGCGCATCTGGCTGGAAAGTGAACCGGGGATGGGCAGCACATTCACCTTCGTCTTGCCGGCCGGCCTTCGCCAGACTCAACCGGCCGGGTGAATTCATCTCTCGCAGTTAAAACGGCGAAAGGGCACAAATTGCCCCGCTCTCTGAATTCATGTATAATGCGTTCAATCCTGTTCAGTTTGCGATCCAACCTTCGCAAAGTTGAGCCGTTACTTGTGAGCTGATTATGCTTGAAAAACTTTCGCCCATTGCGCTCAAATGTTTCGACGCAGCCAAACAACAGGCCCGGCGGCTTAAATCACCCGATCTGAACCCACGTCACCTGGTTTTGGGATTGATCCAGCAACAGCGTAGCTGGTTTGAGAACCTGATCAAACCCTACAACCTGAATGCCGACCAGGTGGCGCATGCGTTTGAGACCGATTTGGGCACCGGCAGTGACCGGCCGGTCGATAAACTGAGCGTTTCCAACGAACTCAAGGCCGCCCTTCAAGACAGCATCATGTTGGCCCAAGACAAACCGGTCACACCGGCGCACTTGCTGCTTTCTTTGTTGCGCACCGACGAACGCACACGCACGTTGTTCAGCAGCCTCAACATTCAAGTTGAGCAGATGGCCAAAAGTTTGGGCGAACCCGGCGTTCAGGTTGAGGTGAACGCGGTTGTGTCACCGCCGTTGACGGATTCTGAACGCGACAACACAACCGGAGTGGCACAGGCCGGGCCGACACAGGCCGGGCCGTTCCCCGAGATCATGCACAAACCCACACCGACACTGGACCGCTACAGCCGCGATTTGACTCAACTGGCCAGAGAAGGTCAACTTTACCCGGTAATCGGACGCGAGCGCGAAATCGCTTCCACGGTCGAGATCCTCTGTCGCCAGATGAAACGCAACCCGATCCTGGTCGGCGAGCCGGGAGTGGGCAAAACCGCATTGGCCGAAGGACTGGCTCAACGCATCGTTGAAGGAAACGTTCCCCATCCTCTGCAAGGCAAGCGATTGGTCGAATTGAGCGTCAGCTCACTGGTCGCCGGAGCGGGCCAGATCGGCGAGTTTGAAAAGCGCCTGCGCAAGCTGGTCAGCGAAGTCAAAGAGGCCGGCGACGTGATCTTGTTCATTGACGAAACCCATACCCTGATGGGCGCCGGCGGGATGTATGGCCTACAAGATGCGGCCACCGTCCTCAAACCGGCCCTGGCGCGTGGTGAAATTGTCTGCATCGGCTCAACCACGACGCATGAATATCGCAAATATATCGAAAAAGACGGTGCATTGGCACGACGTTTCCAACCGGTACGCGTTGAAGAGCCGGGCCGTGAAGATGTGTTGCGCATTTTGGCCACGCTCAAACCGAGATTCGAAGCCCATTTCGGCGTGCGCATCCCCGATGATGTGTTGCCCGAAACCTATGAGCTGGCCAAAAACTATTTGAAGAACCGTTACTTTCCCGACAAGGCGATCGATCTGTTAGAGCGAGCAGCCTCACGGGCCATGTTGGCCGGCACGTCCAAGGCCGGCGACAGACAACCCGATCTTGATGTAGATACAATACTTTCGGTCCTCTCCGACATGACCGGCATTCCGCTGGAAAAGCTCGATCAGGGCGAAATGGAGCGCTATCTGCACATGGAAGAAATCTTGCGTCGGCGGGTGATCGGTCAGGACCGGGCCATCCAAACCGTCTCCAGCCTGATTCGACTGGTCAAACGTCGTCTCGATCTCGACCCCAAGCGGCCTGACGGCATCTTTTTATTCATCGGCCCGACCGGTGTCGGCAAAACCGAGCTGGCCAAAGCGCTAACCGAGTTTCTTTTTGGCGACGAAGACCGGCTGATCCGCATTGATATGTCCGAGTTTTCTTCTGAATTTACCGTTTCGCGGCTGATCGGCTCACCGCCCGGCTATGTCGGCTATGAACAGGGTGGACAATTGACCGAAAAGGTGCACCAACAACCTTTCTGTGTCATCTTGCTTGACGAAATCGAAAAAGCGCATCCCGACGTGCTCAACCTCTTTTTGCAGGTCTTTGATGACGGCCGACTTACCGATGGGCAAGGACGAACGGTGCACTTTTCAGACGCAACAATTATCATGACCAGCAACCTGGCCAGCGAACTCTGGCTGCATCGGCGAATGGGCTTTGGCGAAGACAACGTCACACAGATTCAGGTCACCGAAGAAGCCGTAATGGACACGTTGCGGCGCAAATTGCCTGCCGAGTTTCTTTCTCGCATCGACGAAGTGGTCATCTTTGACCCACTCTCCGATCAGGCGATCAAAGAAATTGCCCGCACCCAACTCGAACGAATCGTCCTCGAGCGCTTCAAGCGCCAGGAGGTTCTGGTTTCATTTACTCCCCAGGTCGTCGAATACGTGGTCAGGCAAGGCTATGATCCGCGTTTGGGCTGCCGCCGGTTGGAGCGGGTCATCCAAAAAGAAGTGCTTGAGCCGCTTGCCGAGCAGATGTACCGCGCCGATTGGCAACATACCAGGCAGCTTCACGTCGACCTGATCGATGGCAAAATAACGTTCTACAAGGAGGCATAAAAATGGCGCTCACTCCAGAAATCATTGCCGAGTATTTTGACCGCTATGGCTGGTCATATGAGCGAACTGAGGAGTCTGGCTTTCGGACCGGCTTTCGTGGTGACGTATCGGTATTCAGAATCACCGTGCGGACAACCGACGATTGGATCTTTTTTTCGATTTCTCCCTTTGTCGTTGCCCCCCAAGATCCCGAGTGCGAACGCAAGCTGCACCGACATTTGCTCCGATTGAACCACGAAATCAACATGGCCAAGTTTACGATCGATCAAGATGGCGATGTTATCCTCACCGTTGAACTGCCTGTTGAAAGCCTGGATTACAGCGAATTTGCCGACGCGCTCAACGCCCTCGCCTATTACGCCGACGACAATTACGCTCAAGTCTTTATCTTCGCCCATGTGCCGGATGCTCATCATATCTATGAGGAACATGAAGACCTGGATTGGGGACAACGTTGAGTTGATCCTCCGGCACAGTTCGTTCATTCAAGGAGCACAAGATGACCGTAACGGCTGAAACACTGAAAAACTATTTTGAACAATATGGCTGGTCATTCAATGAGATCGATCAAGATCGCTTTGCGACCGGTTTTTCTTCTGACGTGACCGATTTTTTTCCGATCTATGTCACCCTGGCTGCCCACTGGGTCTATTTTGCCATTGCCCCTTATGTTCATGCACCGACCGACCCGACATGCGAACGCAAGCTGCACAAACACCTGCTGCGCCTGTCTCAAGAGATCAACCTGGCCAAATTCTCGATCGATTCGGAAAACAACGTAATTTTAACGGTCGAACTGCCCAGGGAAAACCTCAATTTCAGCGAATTCTCCGACGCGCTTGGCGCCCTTTCTTATTACGCCGATGAACACTATTTAGACATCCAGGCCCTGGCCACCGATCCGACTGCGGTGTCGCGTTTTGAGCAAGAACAGGACCTGGATTGGGGAGAATAAACAGCGTGTTAAAGGATCAAGACTATGGTGCGCACCGCTTCTGCCTTGCTACCGGTTGATTTTTTTACCCGTGGCTATCGCATCTCTGGACATGTCGACACCCGTGCCATGACCGTGGGCGATTTGCTCAACGATCCGCTCAATTCATACATTGCCCTGGATGACGTGTACATCGGACGGGCCAACAGTCCAGGCGAGATCATCGCTTCTTATCGTTACGCACAACTGGCCAAAGACAATTTGCTCTTTGCGATTGTCCCGGAAGAAGAGAGTTTTTCCAAACGCTCCCGTTCGGTCAGCTATTTTGGCAAACAAAAATTCAAGGCCTTTCTGGCCCTCTCAACCTTTGAGATCGAAGGAAATTTCTCCATCGCTGGCCGCATCGCCGACCTGGAAACCTATCTGGTCAAAGGCATCGATGCCTTTATTGCCATTCAAAATGGCGTCGCGCGGGTGTCCAATTATCCGGATATCACCTTTAGTGGTGAGGCTTTTCTGGTCAACCGCAAAAGGATTGACCTCTTTTGTCTGAGTGAAAGTGTCTAGACCAAATTACCATTCAAACAAGACGCTGGAGTAGAGGCTTGAGCCAGATTTCCTGCCTCTTTTCCGCCGAAAGGCTCGACTCCGTTATTGGAGAGGCATTGTGCCTACACCCTGTCCGAAAGACCGTCTAAGCGGTATCGGAATGCCGCTTAGACCGATGCATAAGGATGCGTCGATTATGGTTTTCGAATAGGCTCTTGTTCTCCCAGATTGGCAATACTCTTGGTTTAATGAGGATATTTTACGATGATCAAGGTGCTGATTGTAGATGATGATCCCAATATACGCAAGTTGCTGGACATCGCTCTGCAAAAAGCAGGCTTTGCAGTGTCGTTGGCGCGTGACGGCAATGAGGCGTTCATCACGGCAATGGATGTGGTGCCCGATGTGGCCGTGTTGGATGTGATGATGCCCGGCCTGCACGGCTACGAACTGTGTCGGCGATTGCGCGCCAACCCAAGCACGGCACACACCAAAATCATCTTTTTGACCGCCCGTAGTCAGCCGATCGATCAAAAGGCCGGCCTGGAGGCCGGCGCCGATCTCTTTTTGACCAAGCCGGTGATGCCTGCCGACCTGGTTGAACACATTACGACCCTTGTCACCGCGCCGACACCGAAGGTTGAGTCGACGGTGGCATCGCCTCAACCTTCGGCTCAACCTTCAGCACCGGCTCCAACCGCTGTCCCAGAGACAGATGAGCTGTCGGCCATTCCCAAGGGGCCGCTGGTCGCTTGCTTTAGTCTTTCGCCCCGTGTTGGGGTGACCACACTGGCGACCAACATCGCGCTGGCCCTGGCCCTTGTGCAGCGCGTTCAGGTGCCGTTGATCGAGTTGCACCCCCGGCCGGCGGGGATTTTGGCAGCGATGGGACTTGCCGCACCGCCCGGCCCGGTTGAAACTTTTAACCCGGCCCATTTGGAAAACTATCTGGTAGCGCATCCGCAAGGGGTACAGGTCTTTCCGGCTTTGCCGACGGATGAAACCCGCCCGGCAACGTGGATGGCCGCGGCCGTTTCTGCCCTGCGACGCCGATTTCCGATCACCATTGCCGATATGACCGGCAAGCCGAACGCCGGCGTACAGGCCGTTTTGACCCAGGTCGATTTGATTTTGTTGGTTACCACGCCGGAGGTCGAGCCGATCCGTGCGGCCGTGCGCGCTATTGAGGGATTGTACAAACTTCAGTTTGCCGATGCCAACATCCTGTTGGTGATCAACCATGTCAATCCACAGGCACAGGTGCCGATCGACAAGATCGAGCAAGGAATGAAGCGGCAGGCTTTTGCCGTCATCCCCTACGCACCTCAAATGGCGGCCATCGGCAAGCCGATCATTTTGGCCGATCCCCGCTCACCCGTCTCACAGGCCATTGGACGGATGGCAGTACGCATTGCGCGCGGACTCAAATTGCCCGATACGACGCCTCAGGAAACGGCCGGCAGATGAGTGTTGTGGACATCCCCTTGCGGTAATACGGACTGCGGCCGGTCAGAGACCGTGCCGTTGTAGAACGCAGGTATCGTTTTTTAATCATTTCATACATATTTGTGATATAGGAGGACAACTGTGGTAGACGAGCGAGTGGTTGATTTCCTATCCAAAGTCCCACTTTTTCAAGACCTGAAACGGCGACAGCTTGAATCGCTGGCCCGTCTGGTCGGCGAAAAGACCTACCAACCCGGCGAAACGATTGTCCGGCAAGGACAAGGGGGCGTAGGGTTGTTTATCGTCGAGTCGGGCAAGGCGGAGGTGCTGCGTCAGGCTGCCGATGGCAGTGAAGTTGCGGTCAACACGCTGGGGCCGGGCGACTTTTTTGGTGAACTGGCCCTGCTGGATGATGGACCGCGCACGGCCTCGGTGGTTGCCGTAGAGCCAACCCGGTGCATGTCGATGACCCGGTGGGACTTTTTGCCTTTGCTCAAAGATGATGCCGACATGGCGATTGTGATCTTGCAAGAAGTGGTCAAGCGTTTTCGACGCGCTCTCGATACGCTCTAAGATCCTACCCGGAACCTGTACCGACGCATCCCCATGCGTCGGTAATAGACAACATAGGGATGCCGCTTGTACGGTTTTTCGGATAGGTTCCAAAGGCGTTCCTAAAACCAAACACCCCTGCATTGACCGTGCAGAGGTGTTTTTTGCTCTTGTCAGGAGAACCGACTCGGAAATGAAACCGCTTAGTTGCGCGCGAGCAGGTCGCGCGCGAGCAGGTCGCGCGCGAGCAGGTCGCGCGCGATCTGGCGGGTGTTTTCGCCGCTTCCGCCCAGCATATTCGCCAGTTCATCAACGCGCGCCTCGCCGTCCAGCGCTTCGACCGAGGTGATCGTGCGCTCGCCGCTGAGCGATTTCTGGACCCGCAGATGCCGATCGGCGTAGCAGGCCAGTTGCGGAAGGTGGGTAACGCAAAAAACCTGATGCGCTCCTCCCTCCAGTTGCGACAACCCCCACAGCTTTTTGCCGACAATCCCTCCGATGCGTCCGCCGATGCCTTGGTCGATTTCGTCGAAAATGAGGGTAGGGATGTGGTCGGCCATCGCCAACGCCGTTTTCATGGCCAGCATCAGGCGTGAGGTTTCACCGCCAGAAGCAACTCTGGCCAACGGCTTGAGCGGCTCACCGATGTTGGGGGCGATGAGAAAGGTAACGCGATCCAGCCCGCCAGTTGAAAAGGCGTATCGGCCCGCTTCGCGGCCGGGTGGCGGATCGTCGACCGGAGCACCATCGGGCTGCGGCTCCCAGTGCAGGTCAACGGCAAAACGGGTGCGCTCCATTTTGAGTTCGGCCAATTCGGCCTCGACTGCCGCCGCCAGGCGTTCTCCGGCCTGCCGTCGTCGCTCCGACAGCGCCGCGCCCAGCCGGCCGATTTCGCGCAACAAGGCTTCTTCTTGAGCCTGTAATTCGGCAATCCGTTCGCCGCTGTGCTCGATGGCCGCCAGTTCTTCGGCAGCACGTTGGGCAAAAGCCAGCACATCCTGAATGCTGTCGCCGTATTTGCGCTGCAATCGTCGGATCAGCGTCAGCCGTTCTTCCACCTGTTCCAGCCGCTTGGGGTTGAATTCGACCTGCTCTTGATAATCCTGGATCGCCGAAGCCAGGTCGTCGAGTTGATACCCCAATTCTTCTGCTTGTTGCAGATAGCTCTCCATTTGCGGATCGATACGGGCCAGGTTGCTCAGCGCGCGCGTGGCCTGTCCCAACAGGTCGATCACGTTCCCCTGCCCTTCCTGCCCTTCGACCAGCAGTTGCAAGACTTCCCCGCTCAGGGCGCTGAGCTTTTCGGCATTGGTCAGGCGGTTGCGTTCTTGCTCCAGGGCGATGTCTTCACCGGCTTCAAGGCGGGCGGCGTGGATCTCGTCTACCTGATACCGGAGCATATCCTGGCGCTGCTCCAGCGCGCGTTCGTTGCGGGTCAACTCGTTCAATTCCTGGCGCACCTGGCGCAGTTGATGTACCTTGTCGGCAAGGACAGCCCGTTCGGCTTCCAGTTTGCCGTATCGATCCAAAAAGTCGAGGTGTGAACGCTCGTTCAGCAACGAAAGATGTTCGCTTTGACCATGAATATCGATCAATTGACTGCCGAATTGTTCCAACGTGCTCAGGCGCACCGTGCGCCCGTTAATGCGACAGATGTTGTGGCCGCTGGCGCGGATCTCGCGTGACAGGACGATCAAGCCGGGATCGCCATCATCCAGGGCTTCTTCCTGGAGGAGTGGCGACAGGGCAGCTTGTTCACGTGGGCTGAGGTAAAAGATGCCTTCGACCTGGGCTTTGTCGGTGCCGGCACGGATGAAATTGCTGTCGGCGCGTCCGCCGAGCAACAGGTTAACCGCGTCGATGATGATCGATTTGCCCGCGCCGGTTTCACCGGTCAGCACGTTAAAGCCCGGCGAAAAGGTCAGGTGTAAATGATCGATGATCGCAAAATTCGAGATGGTCAGCTCGGCCAGCATTTACCTTACTTTCCCAATCGTAATATGCTAACCGCCGCACCGATGCTCAGCACGGCGTAAATGCCTATCGATATGAAACCGCCCGGCATCACCACCAGTGCGCCCGCCGCGCCCAAGCCCATAGCCGTGGCCACGGTCAGCCATGTCCACCGTCCGCGTCGTCGCCCCACTGCCCGATGGCACAAGCTGCCGATCATCCCTCCGGCCAGGGGACTGATGATCAGGGCAAACCACCAGCCGGCAAGGCCGGCCAGTACGGCCGCCGGCGTTGAAAGCATCAGGGCGATCAAGGCCGTGAGCGGATAGTCGTACCATTGAGCATTGTAAAACATCGCTTGTTGGGCGCGAATGCATGCTTTGCAGCGAAAACCAACCGGCGTGCGCACCGCACAGCGTGAGCAAATCGGGGCGCCACAACTGTTACACCGCAAGGTGGTCTCGATTTGTGGATGATCGATGCAATAGAGCGGTTTGCCTTCGGCCAGGGCACGCTCCCATGCCAGACGCATCTCGGCGGTGATGTCGGGGCGTAGGGCGGCCCCGGCGCGCGCGTCGGCCGGTGTGACGGCCTCCTCATGCGGCAGGGATGTCGGCGCGGCAGCCGTGCCGCCCGTCGGCGCGGCTGTTTGTTCTTCGGCCTTCAATATCTCGTCCAATTCCCGGCGGAAATCGGGGTTGGAATTGTCCAGACGGACGATTTGTTCCAGGCAGCGTTTGCGTTCGCTGCGTAGCTCGGTCACGGCAAGCAATTTGAGCCACAGATCCAGCCGTTCTGGGTCGATCCGGGTGGCGCGTCGCCAATAACCTCGGGCGGCCAGTTGGTCACCGGCATCGAGTGCGGTTTGAGCCTGACGGTCAAGTTCATCAACCAAAGTCATCGGGTTTGTCGATCTTTCTCGGTTTGAGTCGTTCCAGCAGTGTTTCGTAGACCTGACGCCGATCGTACAGGCGCACAAAGCGGGCCACATGCGGGCTGGTGGTCAACGTGATCCGGTCGTCCGCTTGCAGTGCGATGCGGGTCATTCCGTCGACGATCAGCACGCCTTCACGTGCCGATTCAACATGGATCTTGACCGTTGCGCCTTCGGCCAGGACGATGGTGCGATCCAGGCTGAGGTGGGGACAGATCGGCACCAGAAGCATGTTGCGCAGTTCGGGGGGCAAGATCGGCCCGCCGGCCGAAAGGGCATACGCGGTCGAGCCGGTCGCGGTGGCAATGATCAACCCGTCGGCCACATAGGTGGTGAAATAGCCGCCGTCCACATAGGTGGCCAGTTGCACCATGTGGGAAATGCCACTGCGTCCGACCACGATTTCGTTGAGGGCCTCCCATGTGCCTAGCCGTGTGCTGCTGCGACACAGTTGGCCACGCAGCATGGCCCGCTCTTCGAGCCAATGTTCGCCGCGGAAAATACGCTCCAGGCTTTTTTGCCATTCGTCAGCGCGCACTTCGGCCAGAAAGCCCAGCCGCCCCATGTGGATGCCCAGGATCGGCGTTGCCGTTTCGGAGACCAGGTGCGCGGCGCGCAACATGGTGCCGTCACCGCCGAGGGTGATCAGCATATCCAGATCGGGCGGAAAGGTAGATTGACGCTCTTCGGTGTCGGCACAGCTACACAGCGCTTCGATGCCGCGCGCGTGCAATGCATCGCGCATCGACCTGGCCAGATCGAACGTTTGCGGGTAATGGGGGTTGCTGAGGATACCGATCTTGTTCACGAAATTGCCCGCTCTCGAATCCACGCAATCAGCGCATTCAACGGCACGTTGTACTGCTCACCGCCGTTGACCATATCTTTGACCACGGCTTGCGCGTTGTGCAGTTCATCCTGGCCAAGGACAACCACATAACGGATCTTTTGCCGGTCTGCTGTGCGGAGCTGGGCCTTGAGTGAACGGTCACCAAAGCTCAGCAATGCGGCCACATCCGCTGCGCGCATATCGGCCAGCAAGGTGACGGCCCGACGTTTGGCTTCGCTGCCCAACGGGGCGATCAGCACGTTGGGATGGGGCAATGTGGGCACGGCGATTTCTTGTGCTTTCATGGTCAAAATGATCCGTTCGATGCCGGAGCCGAAACCGATGCCCGGTGTCGGCGGCCCCCCCAGCAATTCGATCAGCCCGTCGTAGCGCCCGCCACCGCACACCGCCGACTGCGCCCCGATCCCCTCTGCCCAGGCCTCGAAAACGGTTTTGGTGTAATAATCCAGGCCGCGCACCAGCCGATGGTTGACCGTAAAGGAGCGCCCCAGGGCGCTCAGATAGCTTTGCAGGGTGGCAAAATGTTCGGCGCATTCCCGACACAGATGATCGACAAAATGGGGCGCGCCGGCAATCAGCGGCTGACATTGATCGGCCTTGCAGTCAAGCATACGCAGCGGATTGCGGGTAAGGCGTCGTTTACAGTCGTCGCAGAGTTGATCGATGTGTCCCCGGTAGTACTCGACCAACAGCCTGACATAGCCCGGCCGGCATTGCGGGCAGCCGGTCGAGTTGATTTGAAAGGCAATGTCGCCAAAGCCCAGGTCGGCATAGAGGTGATGCACCACTTCCATGATCTCGGCGTCTAGCGCCGGGTCTTGTTCTCCCAGCGCCTCGACGTTGAATTGGTGATGTTGGCGGTAACGACCGGCCTGGGGGCGCTCGTAACGAAAGATCGGCCCGATGCTGTACAATTTGACCGGTTTGGGCCAGGTGTGCATGCCGTGTTCGATAAAGGCGCGCATGATCCCGGCCGTGAATTCGGGGCGCAGGGCAATCTCTTCACCGCCTTTGTCCTGGAAATTGTAAATTTCTTTGTCTACAATATCGGTTCCTTCACCGACGCCCCGGACAAAAAGTTCGGTTGTTTCAAAGATCGGCGTGCTGATCTGTTCAAAGCCGTAAAGTCGGGCAATGTGATGTGCCCGTTCGGTCACATAGCGCCAATAAGGTTGATCTTGGGGCAGCACGTCAAGCGTGCCGCGAGGGGCAGTGTATCTGGGCATAACAGTGTCCTTTCGTCAAGATGGCCCTTAGAGCCTATCCGAAAAGCCGTACGAGCGGCATCCTGATGCCGCTTATACCGACGCATAGGGATGCGTCGGCTGCGTTTTTCGGATAGGGCCTTATTATAGCCCAAGTCGGGGGATGTGTCTAGTCTGGCCTTACGCGGCTCTTGCGAGGGGAACATTGGGACACGGATTAGCACCGATGCAACGGATGTTCACGGATTTTTGTCCGTCGTCCACCCGGCGTTGAATTTGCACGGTGGCTCAAATGCGATAGAATAATGCCTTGTCAGGGCCGAATTGGCCCGCAGAGGTGGGTAACGAGCCGGACGGTCAGGAGGAAAAGCAAGATGAACGAATTGGAAGCGAAAATCAAATTGTATCCGCAACAGAGTCAATTGCCATGTGCAGTGGCACACTACATTGCCGTCGAATTGGGCCGGCCTCCGCAGATGGTTGGGGAAACGGCTACCCGTCTTGGTGTGCGGATTACCCAGTGTCAGTTGGGCCTGTTCGGCTATGCCCGAAAGGGCCGGCCGGCCTATCGAATTCTGAGGCCGGCCGACCCGTTGCCGGAAACGCTGGCCCAGGCGCTGCGTGCGGCAGCAGTCGACGGACGGGTAACTTGTGCCCAGCTCTGGCAGCTTGCCGAGCAATTTGATATGTCACGTCACGAGGTGGGCAACGCGGCGGACACCCTCGGCCTCAAAGTCAAACCGTGCCAGTTGGGTTGCTTTTGATCAAGGTTCAGGCAAAAGGTTTCAACACATCTTCGACCGTTGGCCAGCCGATTTCTTGAAGTTCATAGCGGACACGCTGGGTTGGATGCCGAATCTCGATCACCCGGCGCAGGTCGATCGGCGTGGCAATGATCACCAGATCGCACGGGGTGGCGTTGATCGTCTCTTCCAGATCGTGGATTTGCTGTTCACCGTAGCCCATTGCCGGCAGCAAGGTGCCGATGGCGGGGTATTTGTGATAGGTTTCGTTGATCGAGCGCACGGTGTAGGGACGCGGGTCGATCAGCTCGCGCGCGCCGAACCGCTGAGCAGCCACCACGCCTGCCCCGTAGGACATTTCACCGTGTGTCAGGGTGGGGCCATCTTCGACGACCAACACGCGCTTGCCCCGAATGGCCGCCGGATCATCGACAAAGATCGGCGAAGCGGCTTCGATCAGCGTGGCCGTGGGGTTGACGGAAAGCACATTTTCACGCACGCGGGTCATATCTTCCAAATTGGCCGTGTCTACCTTGTTGATCACGATGACATCGGCCATGCGCAGGTTGGCCTCGCCGGGATGGTAGGCCAGTTCGTGCCCGGCGCGGTGTGGATCGACGACCACAATGTGCAGGTCGGGTTTGTAAAAGGGCAGGTCGTTGTTGCCGCCGTCCCAAACCACCACATCGGCTTCTTGTTCGGCCTGGCGTAAAATTTGCTCATAGTCTACGCCCGCGTAGACAATCACCCCCCGATCGATGTGCGGTTCGTATTCCTCACGCTCCTCAATCGTGCAGCGATATCGATCCAGATCGGCGTAATTGGCGAAACGTTGGCAGCGTTGCTCAACCAGGTTGCCATAAGGCATCGGATGGCGTACCACGACAACTCGTTTTCCCCAACTGCGCAGCACATCGCAGACCCGGCGGGTGGTCTGGCTTTTGCCCGAACCGGTGCGCACGGCGCACACGGCAATCACCGGTTTGGTTGATTTGAGCATGGTGTTCTTCCAGCCCATCAACATGTAATCGGCACCGGCGGCGATGACTTGGGAGGCTTTATGCATCACGTATTGGTGCGAAACATCAGAATAAGCAAAAATAACCAAATCGACGTTCAATTCGTCGATCAGCCGCTCCAGCTCGGCTTCGGGGTAGATGGGGATGCCGTCCGGATAACCCGGCCCGGCAAGTTCGGGGGGATACACCCGACCCTCGATGTCGGGGATTTGGGTGGCCGTAAAGGCCACCACCTGGTACTTGTCGTTGCCGCGCAGGCAGGTGTTGAAATTGTGAAAATCTCGCCCGGCGGCGCCCATGATCAGGATTCGTTTTTTCGCCATTGAAAAACTCCCGTTTGATGAATTAAAAATGAACAGCCTTTCTCCGCAAGGTGCAAAATCTTGCGATGCGAGGCCGTTTTCACAAATCGGTCATCGGTTGCAAGCCAAACCCAGCAGACCGCAAGAGATTCTCTGGAGCGGAGCCTTCAGACAGAGCACCGGTTAAAGCCCCGACTCTACAACTCGATTGCAATCTCTGAGGCCAAGAATCTGCAAGTCGTATAAGCGGCATCCCTATGGCGTCTGACCGACGCATAGGGATGCGTCGGTCATAAATGTTGCAAAATGATGCTGATCGCGCCGTAATCGCCAACCCGATTGCCCAACGGCGAAGGCAAGATCTCGACGACCGCAGACATCTGCGGCCAGGTCTCGGCCCGTACCACCCGGCGCACACGGTCGAGAAAGAAATCGCCCTGTTCGGTGGCGATGGTGCCCAAGATGATGACTTGGGGATTGATCGCCTGAATGATGTTGGCCAGCCCTACGCCCATGTAATGGGCCGTTTCGTCGACCAGATGGAGCGCCAACGGATCACCCTGACGGGCCGCCAGAAAAAGGTGTTCGGCGGTCAACGCATCGGCCGTGCCGGAAAGGGTTAACAAAGCCCGGCTTTGTGCCGGCGAGGCGGTCAAAATCGCTTCACGCGCACGTCGGGCGATGGCCGGGCCAGAACAAAATGCCTCCAGACAACCCCGTTTGCCACAGCCGCAAAGTGGACCATCGCGATCGACCACCCGCATATGCCCCACTTCACCGGCATTGCCGTTTGTGCCCCGATAGAGCCGTCCATCCAAAATCAGGCCACCGCCGATGCCGGTGCCCATGGTCATATAAACGATGTTCCGTTTGCCTTTGCCGGCGCCGAACAACCATTCGGCCAGCGCACCGGCGTTGGCGTCATTTTCCAGTTCGGTGTAGAGGCCGAATTCGGCTTCCAAAATGGCCTTGATCGGCACGGGATTCCAAGTAGGCAGGTTGGGCGGGCCAAGGATGATCCCCTGTTCGGCATCCATCGGGCTGCCACAGGCCACACCAATGCCGAGAACATCGGCCGGCGCGATTCCTGTTTCGGCAAGATTTTGACGTACCATGGCCTTGATCCGCTCGACGCCCAAGGCAGGGCCACGCTGCGCTTCGGTGGGCAGACGCACCTTGTGCAGAATCTCCCCTTCGCGGGTGGCCAGAACGGTTGACAGTTTGGTGCCGCCGATATCTATGCCAAGGACGTGGTGTGCCGGAGAATGAAAGATCGGTGAGAAGATGCCCATAACGTGATTATATCATTCTTCAAAAAGGGCGGCAAGAGAGACTACGGCGTCACGGCCGACAGGTTTGACAAAGAAGAGTTTTCGAATATCATAGTATCAAGCGTGCCATCTTGGGAATGGAATACCGTCAACCGGGCAAATCCGATTTCTACATCTTGCCCCTGTCTGTTGGCTGCTGGGCCTTTGCCGGCAATGGATGAAGGCGAGCCGCCCGAAGCCGACTCGATCGCCACCATGCATATCGCATCACCTGCGCCGTGAATTTGAAGTCTTACCCATCTGCCGTGCCAACCAGATCGGCCTGACCGCCTGGGGGGCCTCTGAAAAAGCCCATTTTGACCACAAAAGACAAGAGCATAAAGGTTTACGATGCTTTCGAGATATTAGAAATGCTTTGCGTCTTGGCGCTGAGAGGGTTTTTCAGCACGCTTTGTAACTGTTCAGCCTGGCAGGTTTAGAGCCTATCCGAAAAACCGTACGAGCGGCATCCCTATGCCGCTTATGCCGACGCATAGGGATGCGTCGGCTGCGTTTTTCGGATAGGCCCTTAGGACACGGATAAACACGGATGAGACGGATCAACACGGATCAATACAGAAAAAATCTGTGTCAATCCGCTGCATCCGTGCTAATCCGTGTCCTATTTGTGTATTCACACCCACCTGGGCTGAATAGTTACAAGGTTTCTAAAACCTTTAGGGGCTTTGCGGGGACACAGATTTTCACGGATTCGACGGATGAACACGGACAGTTTTTATAAAATCGGTGAAAATCCGCAGCATCTGTGGCAACCCGTGTCCTGAAAAGCCAGGCTGAGCAGTTACCACGCTTTTAGCCTATTTGCAGACAATTTGAGTCATTTTGAAGGATGGAGCGCAATCTTATGCCATCAACACCAAAACTAAACTGGGTGCTGACGGGGGTGTATCTGCTGATCGCTTTGGCGGTATTGATCCTGGCCGTGGTCTCTCCGCCCTTTCGTGCCCTTGCCTATGCACCGTTACGCGATCTGATCTTGCCCGAGCCGGCGCCGATCACCCTCTCACTGCTTTATTCAACAGAAAAAGAGGCCTGGCTGCAAGAGGCCATTCCGGCCTTTGAAAAGACCCGTCCGCGCGTTCAGGGCCATCCGGTGAGGGTGGTGATGAAAAAGAGTGGCTCGCGCGAGATGGTGCTGGCCGTGCTAGAGGGCAGCGAAAAGCCGGATTTGATCAGCCCGGCCAGCTTGTTACAAATTTCGATTCTGCAAAATCTCTCAACCGGTAAATTGGGCCGCTCGATTGTCAATCCTGCCGATGTAACCACGTGCCGCCCGGTGTTATACACGCCGCTGGTGCTGGTGGCCTGGAAAGAACGAGCCGCAGTGTTGTGGGGTGATAATCCCAACGGGAACATGTGGCTGCGTCTTCACGATGCGTTAGTTAACCCACAAGGTTGGGCAGCCTATGGCCGTCCAGAGTGGGGCTATATCAAATTCGGTCATACCAATCCACTCAAATCCAACAGCGGCTTTCAGACCATTTTGCTGATGACCTACAACTATTTTGGCAAGACCGGCGGCCTGAGCAGTGCAGATATTCTGGTGAATAGCGATTATCAGAAGTGGTTTAAGGAATTTGAAGAAAGCATCTCCAAATTCGGCGACAGCACCGGCACCTATATGACCGAGATTGTGGCCTACGGGCCCAGTTTGTACGACATCGTGGCCGTATACGAGGCATCGGCCATCGAGCAAGCCGAGAACGCGGTGGGGCGTTACGGCGCATTGCAGGTGTATTACCCGCCGGCCACGTTGCTCAGCGAACATCCATTTTGCATTTTGCAGGCCGAGTGGGTGGAGCCGACCAAAGTGCAGGCCGCGCAACTGCTTCTCGATTTTTTAACCGGACGCGAAATGCAACAGTTGGCTTTGCTCAAATACGGCTATCGGCCCGTCGATCCGGCGATCCCGCTCGAACAGCCCGGTAGCCCATTTACTCGCTATGCGGCCAACGGCTTTCGTGTTAACATTCCACCTCAGGTCGAGCTGCCGCCGGGGGATGTGCTCAACACGTTGCTCGACTTTTGGCAACGCAATGTGCAAAGGTAAATAAGGAGTGTAAAGTGAACAAATACGTCAGATGGTTTTTCGCATTGATCTTGTTGAGTCTATTGTTAACCGCTTGTGAGTTTGGAATAGGCAAGACGGTCAAGGTCAGCATCATCTATGGCTCGGAGAAACAAGAATGGCTTGAGCCGCTGGTGACCCAGTTTAACGCGCAAAAGGTCAAGACGGGAAGCGGTGCAACGATTGTGGTCGAGGCAACACCGATGGGATCAATTGAATCGGCCGAGGCAATCATTGCCGGCACGCTCAAGCCGACGGTTTGGAGTCCGGCCTCCTCGATTTACATCCCCGTTGCGAATGCCGAATGGCAGCGGGGCGAACGTAGCGGCGAATTGGTGGTCGGCACCCCTAAAGACCTGGTGCTCAGCCCGGTGGTCATTGCGATGTGGCAGCCGATGGCCCAAGCCCTCGGTTGGCCGGAAAAAGCGCTCGGTTGGGCCGACCTTGCCAACCTGGCTACCTCTGAGCAGGGCTGGGCGGCTTATGGCTATGACATTTGGGGACGTTTCAAGTTCGGCCATACGCATCCTCGTTACAGCAACAGCGGCATTGTCGCCGTCATTGCCGAAGCGTATGCCGGCGCAGGCAAACAGCGCGGTTTGACGCTGCAAGATTTGCAGAGTGAAACGGTGAAAAAATTTATGGCCGAGGTTGAGAGCAGCGTCATCCATTATGGGACGAGCACCGGCTTTTTCGCCGAGCGAATGTTTGAGCGTGGGCCGTCTTATCTCAGTGCAGCGGTGTTGTATGAAAACCTGGTTGTGGCCCAGGAGACCAAAAGGCTCTCCGGGTTAAGCCAGCAGTTGCCGGTGGTGGCAATCTATCCTAAAGAAGGCACATTTTGGAGCAATCATCCCTATTGTATTCTCAATGCCCCCTGGGTAAGTGAAGAACAAAAAGCGGCGGCCAAACTTTTTGAAGACTTTTTGCTCGCCAGGCCCCAACAACTTACTGCCATCTCTTATGGTTTTCGTCCCGCCGATCCGTCCATCCCGCTGACCTCACCGCTGGACCCGAACCATGGCGTCGATCCCATCCAGCCCAAGACGGTGTTGGAAATTCCCACCGCCGAGGTCATTGCCGGCATTCAACAACTCTGGCGCGAAACCAAAAAACCGGTTGATCTGGTGCTGGTTATGGATATTTCGGGCAGTATGCAAGGGAACAAGATCAATTCGGCACGTACCAGTTTGATCCAATTCGTCAATCTGCTCGATGACCGCGACCGTTTGCAGATCATCTTGTTTGGCAGCGACGTGCTCAATCTGACACCGCTCTCAGAGCTTGGCCCCAAGCGTGCCGATGTACTGATGCGCATTGCCGGCGTTACCGAGCGGGGAAAAACCCGTTTGTATGACGCCATTTATCAGGCCTATGAAGACCTGGAAGCGAACGGCAATCTCAAGCATATCCAGGCCATCGTTGTTCTGTCTGACGGTGATGACACCAGTTCGGTGTACTCGTGGGGGCAGTTGATGGATCGCATCCAGATGGCCGATGAAGGCGGTAATGCCGTCAAGGTCTTTACCATTGCCTTTGGTGCCGATGCCAACAAGAGCATCCTGCGCCAGATTGCCGAAGCAACCGGCGGCAGGCTCTACGAAGGTGATCCCAATACGATCAACCAGGTATATTCTCAAATATCAACATTTTTCTAGCTTGTGGCGTTCATTCTCAATACGCGACATGTACGAGGTCATTTATGCGCTCTCCTATTCTTATTGCCTTGCTTCATCCTTTGAATCTCTTTATGTTGCTGGCCGCTGCCGTCGCCGGGTTGATTTCGGCATGGTGGATGTTTCCACTAGGGCTGGTATTCTGGCTGACCATGGTCGTCACGGTGACCCTCGATCCCGCGCTCAGGCTCAATGCCCGTCAGGCGCAACGCGCGCCGTTGGCCCGCCGGTTTGAGCGTTATTTCGATCGCATCGAGCGGGCCCAGATCAATGTGTTCAACAGCCTGCACAACGCGCCGGCCGATGTGCGACGAACAATGCAGCCCATTTTGGATGAAATGGACGTGTTGGTCGACCGTACACACGCGCTTTGTCACCGAATGACCAATCTGGACAACTATCGCCTGGTGAATGAATCGCAGAGCAATTTACCACAAGACCTCAAGCGGGTTCAAGAAGCGTTGGCGCAGGCACAAGACCCGTTGGTGCGTCGGCAGTATGAAGAGTCAGAACGCGCTTTGCAAGCACGATTGGCCGATCAGCAGGCCATTGCCGGGCAACTTGACCGCGTTGAAGCCCATCTGTTGGGCCTGGCCAACGAGATGGATGGCATTGTCGCCGACGCATTGCGTTTGCAAGCCCTGGGCGCGCAGATCGCCCGGCAGCAGGCCCGGCAACCGGTGCAGCGATTGCGTCAGCTCCAGGCCGAACTGGCCCGCTTTGAACAGGACACGTTCAAGACCGGCTAGCCTTTTACCGTTCGCATCAGCCGCTTAGCGACGGCCCCTGGCGAAGATTACAACCCCTCGCCAGGATAGCCGAATAGCAAACCGGACTCTGCCCGGTTAGGGGAGTCAAGGCTTTAGCCGGATTTTAACCCCTGGATGTAGGCCGGCTGAAGCCTCAACTCCCCAAAACACCAGGCCCCGGTAACAAACTCGAGGAGACAAGATGGAATATCGTCAATTAGGGCAATCTGACCTTTACGTCTCGACCCTGTGTGTTGGCTGCTGGGCCTTTGCCGGCAATGGATGGGGTGAACAACCCGAAGCCGACTCGATCGCCACCGTGCATGCCGCACTTGACCAGGGGATCAATTTTTTCGACACCGCCGAAGGCTATGGCGCAGGCGCCAGCGAGCAAGTGCTGGGCAAAGCCCTCCTCGGGCGGCGCGATCGGGCCATCATCGCCACCAAAGTCAGCCCCGATAACGCCTTGCCTGCCACACTGCGCGCTCACCTGGAAGCCAGCTTGCGTCGCCTGCAAACCGACTATGTCGATCTGTACATCATCCACTGGCCGTTACGCAACCATCCGCTTGCCCCCACCCTGGCCCTGCTCGACGACCTCAAAAGAGAAGGCAAAATCCGCGCCATTGGCGTGAGCAACTTTGGCCCGCAAAACCTGGCCGAACTGCTCACAACCGGCATCCACGTCGACGCCAACCAGTGCGGCTATAACCTGATCACCCGTGCCGTGGAATTCGAGGTGCTCCCCATCTGCCGTGCCAACCAGATCAGCCTGACCGCCTACATGCCGTTGATGCAGGGCATTCTGGCCGGCAATTGGGCCACCGTTGACGAGATTCCCGAATTTCGCCGCCGCACCCGGCATTTTCGTGGCGACCGGCCCGGCACACGGCATGGCGGCCCCGGCGCCGAAGCCGAGCTGATCGCTGCGTTGGATGAATTGCGTGCCGTTGCCGCCGAATTGGGCCACCCAATGGCCGACATCGCCCTGGCCTGGATCGCCGCCCAGCCGGGCGTCGCCAGCGTGATCGCCGGCGCACGTCGCCCCGATCAGATCGTGCGCAATGTGCGCGGCATCGAACTCGGGCTGAACGCAGAAACCATCGCTCGTCTCAACGCCGCCACCGACCCAATCAAGCATAAACTCGGCCCCAACATCGACATGTGGGAAGAAGGGGAGGCTATGCGCGCACATTGAACGTAAAAAGTCGTCTTGAACGCTCCTTTTACGATCGCGACACCCTCATCGTCGCCCGCGAACTGCTGGGCAAACGCCTGGTGCGCCAGATCGACGGGGCACGCCTGGCCGGCCGCATCGTCGAAACCGAAGCCTACACCCAAGACGACGCAGCATGTCACGCCAGCCGTGGATGCACACCCCGTACCGCCGTGATGTTCGGCCCGCCGGGGCACGCTTATGTCTACTTTATCTACGGCATGCACCATTGTTTTAACGTGGTGACCGAAAGCGAAGGCACGGCCGGCGCCGTGCTTATCCGCGCCCTGGAGCCGGTGGAAGGCCTTGACCAAATGTTGGCCCGCCGTCGCGGGCACAGCGGCGTTGCCCTGACCAACGGCCCGGCCAGGTTGTGTTACGCGCTCGGCATTGACCGAACATTGAACGGCGTTGACCTGGTAACCGGCGACCGATTGTGGATTGAACCAGACCAAACGATTCCCGACGCCCAAATTGCCCGCGGGCCGCGCATCGGCGTGCGCGGCGACGAACGCGCACTGAACTGCCCATGGCGCTTTTGGGTGCGCGACCACCCTTATGTCTCGAAATAACTCACCCATTTTGCCCCGCGCCCATTCTGTGCTATACTTGACCGCAAATCCGGCCGCCGCAAGGCGGCCCTTGAATTGAGGAGTCTTGTATGAAACCCATCCACCGTGTCGTCTGTCAGGCCATCTTGGTGTGCCTGCTCACTTGGACGGTGGCCTGTCAAAAAACGCAAGAACCGTTGCCGGTTTTGACGCTGATCGAGGTCATTGGCCAAGCCACCTACCGACCCGATCCCGAAGCAACCTGGCAACCTGCGTCAAACGGCCTCAAATTGTCCAACGGCGCACAGGTGCGCACCGCCGCGGCCTCGACCATGTTGTTGCGCACCGCGGACGGCGGTCTGATCCGTCTCGCGCCCGCCACCACCCTGGCCATCAAGACCGATACCCCCCCCACCCGGATGTTCGTCCTTTCCGAAGGACGCATTTTTGTCGAAAGTGAAGACCCTAAAGTGGCCTACCATATCGATTTGCCGTGGGGAAAAATCACGGCTTATGCCGCCCGTTTCAGCGCAACGGTATTCGCCAACCGGCGCGCGCGGGTCTCGGTCAAGGTCGGCTCGGTGGTCTTTGAAACGCCCGGTGGACCGGTTGCCCTCGACTACAATCAACAGGCCGAGGTCTTTTGGGGTGAAAAACCCGGCCAGCCGACCGAAATCGACGAGGAAGAAGAACTGTTCTGGACACGTTGGGCTGCCGGCCCCGACTTGGGCGTATCGGCACTGACCCCGATCGCAACCCGTGAGCCAACCGCCACCTGGACGCCGACGCCGACGCGCACACACACCCCTACCCATACACCGACGCCGACCAACACGCACACGCCTACCCCTACTCCAACGGTCACACCGACGCCGACCGAGACGCCCACACCGACACCAACGCCGACCAACACCAGCACCCCACGTCCGACGCCGCGTCCCACCTCGACGCCGACGCGCACACCGACGCCGATCCCTGGCCCACTGGATTTCACCTATCACATCGAAAATTTTCACTATGAAACCGGCACCGAATACTGGGGCGCAACGCTGGTGATCAAAGCCACCGGCGGCACACCGCCCTACCGGTATATGATTGATAGTGTCATCGAACTGCCCGGCCCACGCTGGGATTTCAAATGGAAAATCGGCGCGGCGATGGCCCGCTCGATCCAGGTGATCGACGCACGGGGCAACCGGGTGAGCAAAGACTGGTACGAACCGGCCAAAGAAGGTCCAAAAAACTGACCGGCAAGCCGATTACATAGTTGATGAGCGAACCCTGGGACGACGAACCACCTGTCAACACAAAAAACTGGCTGCACTATGCCCTGGTTGGCCTGCACGGCCTCGAGCGCACACCCGATGCCGTGCTGGTGGCACTGCTCCTTGTTACCGGCGCGCTGCTCGGCATGCTTTGGGCGCGCCTGGCGCCGACGATGGCCTGGATTGCCGCCCTCGTCCAACTCTTCTTTGTCGGCCTTGACTGGTTTTGGCTGGCCTGGCTGCCCCGACAGCACCTTTCTTTCGGGCCGGTCAAACCTCCCTTGCTTGGCCTCATCGGCGTGCGCACGGTCATCGCCCTCCTCGCCGGGCCCGGCCTCTGGCTCGGCGTGCCGGCACGGGCGATGCTGACCGTCATCGTGTTGATTCATTTGTTCGCCAGCGCAGCGATCATCTATGCTACCGCCATCGAACCCTTTCGTCTCGGCGTCACGTGTCTCGAACTGCACACACCCAAACTGCCGGCCGGCGCACACCTTCGTCTGGTGCACCTCTCCGACCTGCACATCGAGCGCATCACCCGCCGTGAAAAAGCGTTGATCGAGCAGGTCAACGCATTGAACGCCGATTACATCTTGTTAACCGGAGATTATCTCAACTTTTCATACATCGGCGAACCGCAAGCGATGGCTGAATGCCGCCATGTGCTCGGTCAACTGCACGCCAACGGGGGCATCTATGCCGTGCGCGGCACCCATCAGGTCGATCCCAATGCCATCGTCCAGGCCTTGTTCGACAGTTTGCCGATTCGCTGGTTGCGCAATGAACACCTCTGCGTGGGGCAAGACGGTCGACGCATTGTCCTGGCCGGAGCCAGTGCCAGCCGCGAGCCGCAGATCGACATTCCGGCCGTTGAGCGGGCGCTGGCGGGTACGCCGCGCGACCTCTTTACCGTTTTGCTCTTTCATACGCCGGAGCGTGTTGCCGAAGCGCAACGTGGTGGTGTCGACCTTTACCTGGCCGGACACACGCATGGCGGGCAAATCCGCCTGCCCGTCCTGGGTGCCCTGTTCACCGCCTCCGATACCGGCAAACGGTACGAGATGGGGCGTTATGACGTTGACGGTATGACCTTGTATATCAGTCGTGGAATCGGTATGGAGGGAATGGCCGCGCCGCGCGCCCGTTTCCTTTGCCCACCAGAAATCGTCTGCATCGACCTGTACGGCATGTCGCCGACCGGTAACCCGTCGTAGGGGGAGAGCTTGCCTCTACTCCAGGGGCAACCAGGCTCGTCCCGACCGGTGAACAAGTCGGCACAGAAAGAGGTGGAAACTATGGAACGATGGATCAGACATGTTGGATTGAGCATTTTCCTCGGCGGGGTGATGCTTGTCGCCTTGATCGGTTTGTGCTCAGCAACATCTCTCCATGCGGCCGGGCGGCCGTTCACCCCCTCGCCGACCGGGTTTCTCTCCACGTGGGGCGCAACCGAACCGGTTACCATTCTTTTTACCAGTACACAGACCATCCGCTGGGATCTGACCCCCTACCATGCCGTGATCACCCTGCCCAAAGACCTCGTCTCTTCCGGGTCCTTCCGTCCCTCGGTGGTGTTGACCTTTACCCCTAAATCCGGTTATGTCTTTAGCGCACCGTTAACTTCGCTGGAGCACTTTTTCGAATTAGATGGCGATTACCTCATCGGCGGCGGAGAAGCACTGCCGGCAGAACTTGAAGCCCAAGACGTGGCTTTTAACCCACAGGCTCTGCCACAAATCGAATGGCAGTATCAGGACGCCGAACTCGTGGGGGTGCAGGAAACATCGGTAAGACTCTACGTCTATTGGAAGCTCTTTGGCCTGGAGAGCTGGAACGTTCAATCCGGCACGGTGCATCCGGAAAGCAATCGAGCCGTGTTTCAGATGAACCGGGTTGGAGTGTACGGTTTTGGTGGCTATCGCGGCCTGGTTTACCTGCCGATTGTGCTCAAAAACAAGCAATGAATCTCGATAGACCGCAATTCGGTCGGAGTCGAGGCTTTAGCCGGAGCGTTTCGCCAAAGGTTCCACGCCGATGATCCTTTGGCGACGGCAGCGCCGCCGCCCACCCTATACAATCTCTGCCCTGTTTGTTTATCTGTGTTGATTGACCTTTGCTTTGCGATAGGTTATAATCTTGTAACCTGGCAGTGACTCGGGTCACCCTTTGGGGCCTCAGGTTGGTCATGCCGCTTTTCTGCGTTAGATATACGGAGTTAAAATGGTCAATCCCCTGTCTCAGTTGGAAAACCTGGCCGAAGGACTGATCGAAGGCACCATGGCCCGCCTGTTGGGCGCACGTCTTCAGCCGATTGAGGTGGCCCGCCGGTTGGCACGGGCCATGGAAGATGGACAGGTGGTCAATGCCCAGGGCGAGATCGTGGTGCCTAATGAATATCGCGTGTTGTTGAACCCCGCCGACGACGCTGCAATGGCCCCCTACCGCGACGCGCTGGAGCAAGATTTAACCCAATACATTGTCAAACTGGCCCGCCGTGCCGGTGCGACAATGGTCGGGCGACCGCGCGTGTTGGTGCGCGACAACGCAGCCGTTCCGCTCCGGCGGGTGCGCGTCGAGGCACAACTGGTCAGCGCCAAATACGGCACCATCGACCTGACCCACACTCAGGAAATGCCGGCCGGCACACCGACCCTGGAAGAAATCGCTCCTGCATTTGTCCTTTTTGACGGCTATCGGCGGATGCCGCTCAACGAGGCGATCATCAGCATCGGCCGCAGTCTGGATAACGACATCATCCTCGACGATCCGCACGTATCTCGTCAACACGCACAACTGCGGCGACGTTACGGACAATATGTGCTCTATGACCTCGATTCGACCGGCGGCACCACCGTCAACGGGTTGCGGGTGCGTGAAGCCGTGCTCAACCACGGCGATGTCATCGGTTTTGCCGGAGTCAAAGTGCATTTTGAACGCGCCGACGCACCAACGCCGCCGGCCTTTTCGCCCAATGCCACCCAAATCTTGCCCGGCAGGAAACCGCGTCCATGAGCCTCAATGTCTTGATCTTGATCTTGCGTATTGTCAGCGCAACGTTGTTATACTTGTTTTTGCTCTCCGCCGTCTTGATCATCTGGCGCGATGGACGGGCCGTAGCCAAACAAGCCATACAACAGCGTCAGATTGAAGCGCGCCCCCTGGGCCGATTGGTTGTCGTCGAAGCAGGCAAAACCGGCTGGACACGCGGTGAAGCTTTTCCGTTGGCCGTCGCAACGCGCCTGGGCCGCGCCCCGACCAACACGGTGATCATCGAAGACCCCTTTGCTTCTGCCGAACATGCCCTGCTCACCTTCCGCAACGGACGCTGGTGGCTCGAAGACCTGGGCAGCCGTAACGGTACCCTGCTCAACGGGGAACGGTTGAATACCGCCGCCATTGTCTCTACCGGCGACGTGATCGGCATCGGCGAGGTGAGATTGAGAATCGAGTTTGGCTAAGAACCTGTCCGAAAAGCCGTCCAAGCGGCATTCCTATGCTGCCTATGCCGACACATAAGGATGTATCGGTGACGGTTTCCGGATAGGCCCCAAAATAAAACGCAGCAAGCAACACCCGACACATCTGATCAAGGAGGACTCGTATGCATCCTATTCCCAATGCCGTGATCGGTGGCAGTGGATTGTACAATCTGGAAGGTCTGACCCACGTGCAAGAGATCGAGATCGACACCCCTTTTGGCAAGCCATCGGATGCCATTGTAATCGGCGAATTGGATGGCATTTGGGTGGCCTTTTTGCCCCGCCACGGGCGTGGACATTTTATCTCGCCCAGCGAATTGCCGGTGCGGGCCAACATTTGGGCGCTCAAAAGTCTCGGAGTCAAACGCATCATTGCCAGCAGCGCATGCGGCTCGTTGCGCGAGCAAATCGCCCCGCGCGACATTGTCATTCCCGACCAATTGTTTGACCGCACCCGACACCGTGCGCCGAACACCTTTTTCGACGGTGGAATTGTCGCCCATATCGGCTTTGCCGAGCCGTTTTGTCCTACGCTGCGCCGCATCCTGCTCACTGCTGCCTGTTCTACCGGCGTCACCGTCCACGACGGGGGCACGATGGTGGTGATGGAAGGTCCCCAGTTTTCGACCAAGGCCGAATCGCGTGCTTATCGCCAGCTCGGCTTTGACACCATCGGCATGACCGCTCTGCCGGAAGCCAAACTGGCCCGTGAGGCCGAAATCTGCTACGCCTCGATGAACCTGGTGACCGATTACGATGTCTGGCATCCTGACCACGATCAGGTCACCGTCGACATGGTGATCGGCAACATGATGGCCAACCTGGAGACGGCCAAAGCGATCATTCGTCGGGCATTGCCCGAGATGGACGCGCTGGATCGGGGCGTGCCATGTGCCTGCCAAAACGCCCTTGCCGGCGCCATCATCACCGATCCAACGCGCATCCCGGCCGAGAAAAAGGCACAGCTCAAGCTGTTGATCGAAAAATATGTCGAGTGCTGAACGCGCGCACGGCCCCAATTGGGTCGAATTTGCACTGATTTTGTTGGCCTTGCATTTCATCCTGGTCGGGTTTGTGACCCTGGCCTTGGTTGAGCAGGGACGAATTCTGCCACGCTACATCACGCCCCTTCTTGTGCCCGGCGCACTGGCCTTGATCGGCTGGGGGGTGCTCAACTGGCGGCTGCCGGCGCATGATCCACTGCTTTTTCCGCTTGTCGTCTTGTTGACCGGCTGGGGGCTGATCCAGGTGGCCCGCCTGCAAGAAACCCTTCTAACGCGGCAGGTCATCTGGCTGTGTGCGGGCATGACCGCCCTGTTGCTCGTCGCAGCTATGCCCTATCGCTGGTATTGGCTCGATCGGTTTCGCTACCTGTGGTTGTTCGGCGGGCTGAGCCTGCTGGTCCTGACCATCTTGTGGGGAGTCAATCCGTTCGGGGTCGGCGATCGGCTGTGGATCAACCTGGGGGTGTTTTATGTCCAGCCTTCTGAACTGCTCAAAATTCTGGTCATCATCTTTTTGGCCAGCTATCTGGCCGAAAAGCGCGAACTGCTCACGCTAACCCAAACTCGCCTGGGCTTTTTGCGTTTGCCGCCACTGCCCTATCTGTTCCCGCTCTTGCTGATGTGGGGCTTTTCGCTGGTTTTGTTGGTCTGGCAGCAAGACCTCGGCGCGGCTATGCTCTTTTTCGCCACCTTTTTGTCGATGCTTTATGTCACGACAGAGCAAAAATGGTATGTCATTCTCGGCGTAGGGCTGCTCATTCTGGCCGTGATCGGCGGCTATTACTTGTTTGACCGCGTGCGTCTGCGCGGCGACATCTGGCTCAACCCGTGGACCGATCCGCGCGGCGACGCTTATCAGATCGTCCAATCCTTGCTGGCCTTTGCCGGCGGCGGCTTTTTCGGCAGCGGCATCGGCCTGGGACACCCCACACCCTACATTCCCGTTGTCCATAGCGACATGGTTTTCGCGGCTGTCGGCGAAGAATGGGGCATGCTCGGTGCGGTGGGGATGATTCTGGCCCTGCTGCTGCTGGTCACACGCGGGTTGCGCGCGGCCATGTGCGCCGATACCCCCTTTGCCGCCCTGTTTGCAGTGGGGCTATCGGCGATGCTGGGCTGGCAAAGCCTGATCATCCTTGCCGGCACGCTCAAGCTCATCCCGTTGACCGGCATTACCCTGCCTTTTGTGAGCTATGGGGGCAGCTCGATGCTCGTTTCGTGCATTATGGTGGGGCTGTTGATCAAAATATCAAACCGGGAGCAAAAATGGCAAGGGGCGGGATAGAAGGACAAATTCACAATCTGAACACCACGCTGATCGTCTGTTTTGTCCTGGTTGCCCTGAGCGTGGGATATTGGAGCGTGCTTCGGGCGCCGGCGTTGACCGTGCGCGATGACAACCCGCGTCTGATCGAGGCGGAACGACGGGTCCGACGTGGACATATCCTCGACCGAAACGGCGCCCCGTTGGCAGTGAGCCAGGCTGCTCCGTTGGGCGTGTGGAAGCGCGTTTACGTCGCGCCGGAAACTGCGCCGGTGGTCGGCTATTATTCGATCAATCACGGTGTCGGTGGGATCGAACGCGCTTATGATGCCGAAATTCGTGGCTCAATGCCGCCAGCATGGCTCGATCAATTCTGGGCCGGGCTGCTTCACGTCTACCCACAGGGGATCAGCGTCACCTTGACCCTCGACCTGGCCTTGCAGCAGGTAGCCGATCATTCGCTGGGCGAGTGGACGGGCGCCGTGGTGCTGCTCGACGCGCGCAATGGCGATGTGTTGGCGATGGTCAGTCACCCCACTTTTGACCCCAATACGCTGGAAGCCGATTGGCCGAGCCTGCAGTTTGACCCGCGCAATCCGTTGCTCAACCGCGCGACGCAAGGGCTTTATCGGCCGGGGGCAATTTTTCAAACCGTCACCCTCGCCGCCGTGCTGGACGGTGGTCTGGCCGAGCCGACCACCGTTTATAGCGATGAAATCGGGGTGATCCTGACCGTCGAGCCGCCGATCACCTGTCCCGGCGAGCCGCCCAAAACTCATTTTACCCTGGCCGAAGCCTACACCTGGCCATGTAGCGTTCAATTTGCCCGCCTGGGGCTGGAATTGGGCGTTGAGTCGCTGGCCGATTATGCCACCCGTTTGGGCGTCGGTCTGCCACCTGAATTGCCCATTGATGCGTCAACCGGTCAACTTTTGGCACGCGGTGTGTGGAGCAACCTGCTGGCTGCGCGGACGGCAATGGGTCAAGGGGAGGTATTGGTCACCCCGCTGGAAATGGCGCTGATGACGGCGACGATAGCGAACAACGGCTTGCGGCCACTTCCGCGCCTGGTGTTACGAGTTGGCGATCAACCGGTGCAGCCCTCGTCCGCGCCGCGCCAGGCCATCCGTGTCGAGACTGCGCAGGCCGTGCAGCAGATTTTAGCCCATTCAATAAACGTCAATATACCAGAAGCGTCGTTAAACATCGTTGGGTATGCTGCCGGTGCCGACAGCGGTCGTCCCGGCGCGCCGGCCCATGCATGGTTCATTGGCCTGGCGCCGGCTGAGTCGCCGCGCTATGCCGTGGCTGTGTTGGCCGAGTATGCTGTCGACGGCTGGACCGTGGCCGCGCCGATCGGGGTGACGGTGCTCAAGCGAGCACTGGAAATTCCGTAAATCGTAGCGTCGGCTGCAAATCGTGGCGTCGGCATCCCTATGCCGACGGGAGCATCCCTATGCCGACGGGAGCATCCCTATGCCGACGGGAGGGATGCGTCGGCCACCGTTGGCCACCGTAGGCCACCGTAGGTCGGCATCCCTATGCCGACTGAACAGAGGAATGCAACGGCAATCTGAAGGTAAAGGTCGAGCCGACGCCGACCGCCGATTCGAGTTCGATGCTGCCCCCGTAAATCTCGACGATCCGTTTGACGATCGACAGCCCCAGGCCGGTGCCCTGTCGCTCCATCGCTTTGGCCTCATCGGTGCGGAAAAAGTCTTGAAAGATGCGTTCCTGGTCTTTTGGGGCAATGCCGATCCCGGTATCGCGCACCATCCCCACGATAACATCGTCCTCGCGGCGCACGGCAGCCGTCACCTCTCCTCCACGCGGCGTGTATTTGATCCCGTTGCTGATCAGGTTCATCCACAATTGCTTGATATGGTTCGGGGCCGCCATCACCGGCGGCAAATCGGGTTCGATCTCGACATGTAGGGTGATCCCTTTTTCATCGGCCCACGATTGCACGGTCTCACAAACCGTTTGGAGCACTTGTTCAACCTGGATCGGTTTGCTTTCGCCGACCAACACCCGTTTTTGAATTTTCCCCAGTTCCAACAAATCGGCGATCAGGTCGAGCTGTTCACGGGCGCGCTGTTCCGAGCGCTCCAGGATTTCGCGCTGACGCTCGGGCGGCACGTACCCGTCGAGGATGAGCTTGATATAGCTGTGGATGGCCGCCACCGGGGCACGCAATTCGTGGGTGACCAGCAAGGTAAACTCCATCCGCGCATCGTCGAGTTCCTTGAGTTTTTTGTTCATCTCGGCCAATTGGGCGTTGGCCCTGGCCAGCTCGCCGGCGCGGGTTTCACAAGAGAGGTTGGCCTGTGCCAATTGCTCGTTCAATTCAGAGAGTTGCTGGGTGCGCAGCTCACAGGCCAGATTAGCCGCTGCCAGCTCTTGGTTCAAGCGGGCCAGTTCATCGGCGCGGGTTTCGCAGGCCAGGTTGGCCTCCCACAATTCTTGGGTGCGTTGTCGCAGCCGACCGATGATCGATGAAATAAAATGCGATACAAAAATCAAAAGCAAATTAAGCGCAATGCCTACGCTCAAGATGTGCAGCGGTTCGGTATGACGGGTTTCCAGGCGATAGCCACGCAGGTTGTAGTGCGGCACGGTACCGGTGGCTTCGAGCAAAAGCAAGCCCCATGCTGCCAGGGCAACCAAAACGGCATACCCCCAGCCGGTCCGTCGATCAAAAACGAGGTTGGCATTGAGCACCGGCAAGACCAGAAAGAACAAAAAAGGGTTTTCCAGCCCACCGGAGAAATGAAGCAAACAGATAAGGGCCAAAATGTCCAGCAATTCCTGGAGGTGGGCAATTACCTGGAAGGCTCGAAATGTTCCCACCGGCTGCCGTTCGAGATGACGCACATAGAGTGAAATGAGCAAATTATAGAGCGCCGTTGCCGCCGCGGTGATCAGCAGGGCCGGCACTGGCAACACACCGGGCAGCACTGCGTTGCCGACGCCAACGGCGACCAGCGCGCATAAAATGGCCCACCAGCGCAATCTCAACAGCCAGCGGATACGCTGATCCAGTTCCAAATGGGCGGGGACGCTCAACAATTCGCTCATAGATCGCTCGTTTTATGGCAGGTCAAAGGCGTCATAGATTGCAGCCACAGCATCGTCCAGCCGGTCGGCGGCAATCACGCATGAAACGGTCGAGATGGAAGTTGAAATGGCCAGGATGTTGATTTGCCGCGCGGATAGCGCCTTGAACATCGTCCCGGCGATGCCCGGCCGTTCGCGGAAATCGGGGCCAAAAATGGCCACTGTGGCCACGTCGGGCCGGTAGGTGACGCTTTCGGCGTTGACTGCCGATTTGACCTGTTCGACGATTGCCAGGGCGCGTTCCAGGTCATCGCGGCTGACGCACAAGACGATGTTATCGCGGCCGTGGTTGCCGATGCAATGCACGATAAACTGGACATTGATTCCGGCTTCGCCCAATGCGCCGAGAATGGTCGCGGCCGTGCCGGGCTGTGAAGGCATGCCCTTGATGCCGATCTCGGACAGATGGATGTGTTTGATTAACCCACCGATTTTAATCTTGCTCATCTTGCTTTCCTTTTGCCCCGATCAACCCCCGGCCCCCTTTCGATTGGGGCAAGATTCCCCTGCGCGCGGCTATTTTTCGAGCAGCCGTTTGATCTGAGCGAGCAGTTGATCGGGTGCGATCGGTTTGGTCAAGAACCCTCCGATGTTGATCGATTCATCGGTTGGGAAAAGCGCCGCATAGTCGGTGTTGGCAATCGAGGTCACCATCAGCACCGGAATCTCTTTGAAGGCCGGGTTCAGGGTCATTTGTCGGCTCATCGCAAGGCCGTCAAGAACTGTGCTCATGATCACGTCCAGGACGACCAGATCGGGCTTTTCGGCTGCCAGCATGCGCAAGCCTTGGTCACCGTTCGCCGCGCTGACCGTCTGATAGCCTGCTGCTTCCAGAATCATGCGCGTCGATTCGACAAAATCGGGGTCATCGTCAACGATCAGAATTTTAGGCATCGTCGAACTCCTTTGTTATGCGACCGGGCTTTTTTTATGCCGGATGTAATACTCGTATTCGTCGCCAAAGTGCTGGATGCTGCTGCGGATCGGGACAACGGCGGCGTCGCCCAGCGGACAAAAGGTGTGGCCGAAGATGCCGTCACACAGCGAAAGCAGCAATTCGACATCTCCTTTTCGTCCCTGGCCGGCGACAATGCGATCCAGGACTTCGACCATTCGGCGTGTGCCGACCCGGCATGGGACACACCGTCCGCATGATTCGTGGGCGAAAAAGTGGGCGATTTTGCGGGCCACCTGCACCATCGACGTGCTTTCATCCAGAACGATGATCGCACCGGTGCCCAGTGCCGAGCCGGCCTGGGCCAACGATTCGAAATCCATCGGCACGTCAAGGTAGCGGGCAGGCAGGACGGCGGTAGAAGCACCGCCGGGGATGACGGCCTTGAGCGGCCGGTTGCTGCGCATGCCACCGGCGTAGGTCTCAATGATCTCGCGCAGGGGTGTGCCCAGCGGCAGCTCAAAATTGCCCCGTCGCCTGACATGTCCGGAAACGCAAAAGAGCTTGGGGCCGGTGCTCTTGTCGGTGCCGATGCCGGCATACCATGCAGGGCCGTTGAGCACAATGTGCGGGACATTGGCCAGGGTCTCGACGTTGTGCACCAGGGTGGGCTTGCCCCATAACCCAACCTGTGCCGGGTAAGGCGGCTTGTTGCGTGGCTCGCCACGTCCCCCTTCCAGGCTGTTGATCAGCGCCGTTTCTTCGCCGCAGATATAGGCTCCCGCCCCGCGATGGACTGAAAGGTCGAGGTCATAGCCGCTGCCGAGGATATTCTTGCCCAGGTAGCCATAGCGATAAGCATCGTCGATGGCCTTGATCCAGCGTTTCACGCCGAGGAAAAATTCGCCGCGAATGTAAATAAAGGCCCGGTGTGCGCCGATGGCATAGCTGGCAATGATGATCCCTTCGATCACCTGATGAGGGTCCTTTTCAACCAGCAAGCGGTCTTTGAAGGTGCCCGGCTCGCCTTCGTCGGTGTTCACACACACATACTTGGTCACCTCTTCTTTGGGCATAAAACTCCACTTCAGGCCGGCCGGAAAGCCGGCGCCACCCCGCCCACGCAGCTTGGAGGCTTTGACCATTTCGATCAACTCGGTGGGGGTGTGCTCGCGGAGTGCCTTTTGCACGGCCTGGTAGCCACCATGAGCCAGATAGGTTTCGATCTTTTCTGAATTGGGACGATAAACGTTGCGCAGTAAAATCGGTTCAAAAGGGGTATTCATGGCTCTATCTCCCGGCCAGTTGATCAAGCAACCGGTCGACTTTGTCTGGAGTTAAATCTTCATACAGCTCGTCATTGACGCGCATGGTGGGGGACGTGCCACACGAAGCCAGACATTCAACCGTTTGCAAGGTGAACAGGCCATCGGCGGTAGTCTCGCCGGGACGGATACCCAGCTTGGCCGTGATGAAATCGACCAGCCGGTCGCTGCCTTCCAACCAGCAGCACAACCCACGACAAACCTGGAGCAGGTAGCGACCAACCGGTTGGGTGCGAAACATGCCGTAAAAAGTGGCCGTCTCGTACACCTCGGTGGGGGTCAGACCCAGGCGTTGGGCCGTTTGCTGGATGGCTTCTGGGCTGAGATAGCCATGCAGTTCCTGGGCGACGTACAAGGCGGTCAGCAGCATGGAGCGTTTTTGCGGATCACGGGTTAGCGAAATCGGTTCGGACATTTTGCCTCCTGGGAATCAAGATTCAGACTGTTGTGCAGCGTCTGTGCGGGGGTTGGCGAGGGCTTGACGGATCACCTGCACCAGGTGGCTTGGCTCGACGGGTTTGGTGAGAAAGGCATGAATGGCACGTTGAGCCTGCTGATGCTCCAGCGCTTGCTGGTCGGTGAATACCGCCGAAACGACGATGAGCGGGATGTTCACCAATTCGGCATCTTGCTGCATCGCCCGGGTGACTTGCGGCCCGGCCATGCTGTAAGACATCAGCATGTCGAGCAAGACCAGATCGGGGCGTTGGCGGCGCAGCAGATCGAGGCCCTGTTCGGCGTTGGCGGCGCAGAATACGTGGTAGCCCTCTGCTTCAAGGATGATGCGCACAAATTCGACGAAATCGGGATCGTCGTCAATGACCAAAATTTTCGCCGGCGAGGTCATCGGGGCCTCCTTTCGCTATTTGGGCCTCGGTTGGCCTAGCCTACAAACCGCTTGACGGCCTTGACCAGTTCTTGCGGCTGAATCGGTTTGGAAAGCCAGCGATCGACATGCAGGTACTCGTCGGTCGGAAAGACCTCGGCATGCTCGGTGCTGGCAATAGAAGAGACCATGATCAACGGAATTTTGCTCAGTTCGGGGTCCTCATGCAGCACATGGCTGACATTGACACCGTCCAAAATCGTCGACATCATGATGTCAAGCACGATTAAATCGGGTTTTTCGGCCCGGATCCTGGCCAGTGCCTGATCGCCGTTGGCCGCGGTGTCGACCGAATACCCCTCTTTGAGCAAAACGGTGCGGATGATCTCGACAAAATCCGGATCATCGTCCACAACCAGGATACGTGCAGCCATTGTTTGCCTCCTTTTGAAAACATGAGTCATGGCATACATCCATTTTTGACCGGTCAGCTTCCTTTAGCCCGGCCGATCAGGCGTTTGACCTCGGCGATCAATCGCTCCGGCGAGACCGGTTTGGTGAGAAAGCGATCGGCCGGAAATTCACCTTCGGTGGGAAACATGTCGGCATAATCTGAATCGGCAATTGAGGAAATCACCAGGATGGGGATGTTTTTCATAGCCGGGTTGGCCTGAATCCTCCAACTGGCGTTCAAACCATCGAGGATGCCTTGCATCATAATGTCCATGATCACCAGGTCGGGGTGGTTGTGCTCCAGAGCGGCCAGGGCTTCGTCGCCATTGGTTGCCAGGCGCACCTGAAAACCATGCGCTTCAAGGACAATGCGGGTGGTTTCGACAAAGTCCGGATCATCATCCACCACCATCACCACCGGCGGAGATGCTCCAGGCAGCACCCATTGGGCCTGGTTTTTGACCCGCTTGAGAATGTGAAAGGTGGCGCTTTTGCGAATTCCTTCAATGGGGGCAATGTCGGCGGTTAAAAAGTGAAGCAATTCCTGGTTGGACGAAAACACGGCTTCGATGAACAAATCGTATTCACCGGTGGTATAATAGACGCTGCACACCTGAGGCAGGCCGGCGAGTCGTTCGGCAATCTGACCGATGCGGCCCAGATCGACTTGAAAGGCCACCAGCGTCCCCGTTTCAAAGCCGAGGCGCGATAAATCGACAGAAACGGTCGGGCGGATGATCTGCTCGGCGATCAAACGCTCCAACCGTTTGCGGACGGTCGCCTCGCTCAGACCGAGCGCGCGGGCGATCTCGACGTTGCTTTCGCGCCCGTTTTGCTGAAGAATACGGATGATTTCGCGATCCAGATCATCGGCCTGGTAAACCACAAGCTCTCCCTTTCGTTTTTCGACTTTAATTATACAACTAAAGACGAAAAATGTCAAGATTATCTTAAAAAAATACGATTATCGTATAACCCTGTAGGAAGGGGCGGGCACGGCTTGGCCGGCCCGAGTTGTGTGACCTACTCGGAGACCGGTCACAGCCGGGCAAGTTGCGTGCGAGGAGGATCAAACAATGAATGTTCCGCTGTATCTGAGCCTGGCCGATGGTGAATGGACACGGCGGGTGCAAGAGGCACGGCGGCGGCTGGCCCGCTGCGACCTTTGTCCACGTCGCTGTGGGGTAAATCGATTACAGGATGAACGGGGGGCATGTCAAACCGGTCGCCTGGCGCGGGTGGCCAGCGCAGGCCCCCATTTCGGCGAGGAGCGGCCACTGGTCGGCCACGGCGGCTCTGGGACGATCTTTTTTAGCTGGTGCAACCTGCGCTGTCTGTATTGCCAAAACTATGAGTTGAGCCAGATGGGCGAGGGGGTCGAGGTGACGGCGCAACAACTGGCGGCCATGATGCTCCACCTGCAACAATTGGGATGCCATAACATCAACCTGGTCTCGCCCTCGCACGTGGTGGCGCAGATTCTCGAAGCCTTGTTCATTGCGGCCCATGAGGGGCTGCACCTGCCGCTGGTCTACAACACCGGCGGCTATGACAGCCTGGAGACGCTGACCCTTCTCGATGGCGTGGTGGACATTTACATGCCCGATATGAAATACGCCGATGCCGATGTGGCCTTGCGCTACTCGGGCATCCCCGATTATCCGGCGATCAACCAGGCTGCCGTGCGCGAAATGCACCGTCAGGTGGGCGACCTGACCCTTGACGAACGGGGCATTGCCACGCACGGCCTGCTGGTGCGACATTTGGTGCTGCCGGAAGGGTTGGCAGGCACGGACGAAATCGTTCGCTTTCTGGCCGCGCTTTCGCCGCAAACCTACCTGAACCTGATGGATCAATATCGGCCTTGCTACCGGGCATATACGCTGCCCCCGTTGGATCGTCGCCCAACGCGGGCCGAATACGAGCAAGCCGTGCGGTTGGCGCAGGCAGCGGGGTTGACTCGCCTCGATGACCGCGTGCGCCGGTTGAGGTGATGCAAAATCGATCGGGCAATCCGGCTTTGACAAAGCACCGACCGTGTGATAGACTGGAGTTTAGAGTTTTCGGGCGTCGAGGCTTCGGCGGCCCGGTCAAGGCCTCCACTCTGCTATAGATTCGCCAGGGGCAGTGATAGACTGAACCTGTGGAACAGGCAGATGTCGCCGACAGGAGCAAGTGCGTGTCAATGGGTGGATGGGAAACGGTGATTTTGTGGCTCGGAATCCTGGCACTGGCCCTGAATGGGGTGCGCGCCGGCCGGGAGCACCTGGCACTGCCGCGCTCGCGGGACATTGGGATGCCGGTTGTTTGGGGTGGGCTGGTCATACCCGGCTTGATTATCGTCTGGCTTTTTTTGCTCCTCACCGATACCCGTGCCCTGATCATCGGCGGCATTTTGATGGGTTTGCTCTTGTTGGGCAGCGTGGCCATTTTGGGTGGGTCGGATCGATGAACGACCTGAGCCGCGTTCGTCCTCTGATTGTCGATTTGGGCTGTTGCGCCGAAATCGCACGGCGGGTGTTGTTGCAATGGCCGCTCAGCGCACACTGTTTCGAGCTGCGCCCTGCCGAAGCCAACACCTTGATCGTCGCCGGACGGGTGACGGCAGCCCTGGCTCCCGTTTTGCGTGACCTGTACGCGCAACTTGCCGCACCGCGCCGGGTCATCGCGCTGGGCACGTGTGCGTGTCATGGTGAACCCTGGGCCACACTGCCGCTGGTCGAGGTGATTCCCGTCGACATGGCCCTGCCCGGCTGTCCCCCTTCCCCTCAGACGTTGCACGATGCGCTGACCTGCTCCGTCCGACGGAGGCGCACATGACCAGCCCAGACCTGCTCGACGCCGTCCGGATGCGTTTCCCCGACCTCCAAATTCAGGTTGGCAGAGCCGCGCATACGGCTTTTTGGCGGTTGGGGACTGTCGACCTGCCCGCACTGGGCGAATTTCTGCGCGATCAGGCCACGCCACACTTTGACCTGTTGCTCGACCTCAACCTGGTGGACGATCGGCTCGAATATCAGCTCGTTTCTCGATCGGCGCGGCAGCGGCTGCGTTTGAGCGTACCTGGTGTGCCACCTCCCGCCAGCCTGGCTTTTGTCTGGCCGGCGGCCAACTGGCTGGAAAGCCGGCTGACGGCGCGCTACGGCCTTTCCTTTGTCGGTCACCCACAACCCGGCGTGCCCTTTATGCCAACCCAGGTTGCCAACACGATGGTGGTTTGGGCCGGCGAGCGGCTGCCGACCAGCATAACCGGCCTGCGCATTGACCTGGAATTGGAAGGCGCAACGGTGCGGCGGGCGATGCCGCGTTTGGGCTACCGACATTGTGGAATCGAACGTCGGCTGTGTGAGCATCCCTATGATCGAGGCGGTGCGTGGCTGGCTTGTCTGGATGCGGCGGCGCCTATGCACGCCGATCTGGCTTATGCGCTGGCCGTGGAGGCGTTGTTGGGCATCGAGGTACCTCTACGGGCGCAGTACATTCGGGTGATCGCTGCCGAGTTGACCCGCGTAGCCGCGCATTTACGCTGGCTGTCGAGCATGGTGCAGGCCGTCGATGGCCCGGCGCGTGCCTGGGTTGCCAGAGCGGAGCAAATTGTTGATGCTCTCCTTCGGCCAATAAGCGACAAGTCCGTGCGTCCTGACCTCCTCGTCACCGGCGGGCTGCGCAATGACCCCGGCGACGACCTGGCACGTGTGTTGCACGTCTGGAGCGACGAACTGGCCGAATTGCCGGTTGCCCTTGAACGGGCACTATACCGGGAGGTTGACCTGCTCAAACGGCTGAGCGGGATCGGCGTGCTCGATCCGGGGACGGCATTGGGCTTGGGGTTGACCGGCCCCTGTCTACGGGCAAGTGGCATCGGCTATGATGTGCGCCGCGCATTTCCCTATGCCGGTTATGCCGGGCTTGAGTTTGACGTGCCGGTGATACAAAACGGCGATGCAGAAGCAAGGTTAAAGATACGTCTGGATGAAATACGTGTCAGTTTGCACCTGCTCAGGCAGCTCGCATCGCGCCTGAATCAAACCTCAGGACAACCGGTGAATGCTTTTACACCGGGGGCATGCCCGACAGCCGTACCTGCCGGGGCGGTCTATGTCGGCGTCGAGTCGCCACGTGGCGAGTTGGGCCTCTATCTGGTTGCCGATGGGACGCCGTACCCGGCCTATGTTGCTGTGCGGGGGCCGTCGCTGGCCAACCTTTCGGCGTTGCCCTTGATCGGCAATGGCCTTTCTGCGGCACAGACGGCGCTTGTGCTGGACAGTCTGGATGTGTCGATCGGTGAGGCAGAACGATGAGCGGCATCGACAATGGGCTGTTGAGGTCTGGCGCGTGGGCAAGTGTCTATCTCATCGTGTTGCTGCAACACATCGGCCTGACCCATGTTGTGTTGCACCAACCCATCCGGGCCGTCGGCGCGTGGCCGCGATGGCCCGGATGGGGGCGCATGGTCGGAATTTTGCTTGCCGGGATGACGGGGGCAATGATCCCGTTGTTGCCGGAAAGCCGGCCGGTCGGCGAAGCGGCTGTTCACCTGTGGGGTGACCTGGACGGCTCGCTGTTGCTGGTCTGGACGGTGCACTGGGCGGCGATGACGCTGTTGTCTTTGCAGGCTACTCCCTCACGCTGGGGACACGACGATGAAGGCATTGCTCTGGCCGCTGCGCGGTTGAGTGTCCAGGTTGTTTTGGCCATGCTGTTGCTGTTCGGTCTGCTGATGGTACGGGGCATGCTCGATGGTCTGATTGAAACCCGTTTGACCGTGTGGATGTCGGCGCGGGGGCCATGGCCGGCCCTGACGCAGCCGATCGCTTTCCTGATCTGGCTTGGCGTTGTTGCCCCGCCGCGTCGTGATGCCGGAGGGCGGGCATTGCCCGGCGGAGAACTGCTGGCCCTGAACCATGCCCTGTTGACCGCCACGTTTTTTCTTGGCGGCATGAGCGGCCCGTTCGTGCAGCGTATGCCCTGGCTGGGTGGCCTTTATCTGGCCCTCAAAGCCGACCTGGTGACGATCCTTTCGGTGTGGTTGTCGGCCAGGGTGCCGGCTGCCGTCGGGGTAGGGAATGTGCGGGGAATGTGGCGCGTTGCCGTGCCGGCGGCGATGGTCAACCTGACTTTGACGGCTCTGGCGCTGGCCTGGCTGCAGGCGGGACGGTAATAAGACAATGAACATAGCGTTGGCGTTTTTGTTTCTGGCGGGGATGGCCGTCGGTGGGGCAATGGGCTTGTTGGTGTTGCGGCGCGTTGACCACTGTGTGTGGTCATTTGGGGTGGTCTATGTGGCCTTGGGGGCGATGTATCTGCTGTTCAACAACCCCCTGGCCGTGACCATGCAGGTGATCGGGGTGTTTGTTTGGGGCAGCATGCTGGCTATGAATTGGGGAAGCATTCGGTCAAACAGGCTGTCTTCCACGGCATGGTGGGCGTTACCGTTCGGCGTTATGTTGACCACGCTGGCCGGGCGTGCCGTTTTGTCGGGACAAATCGGCACGCCGTTGACGAGCTGGCCGGTTTGGGCCGTGCGCGAAGACCGGATGGTGGCTATGGGGCGGGTGCTGTTTCGGGATTATACGATTCTGATCGTCTTGGTTGGCATTTTCTTGTTGACGGCTATGGTCGGTGTTGCCTGGTTGCGTCAGTTAGAGCGGCGAACGGATGAGGAGCCCAAACATGGCGATCACCGCTAATCATTATTTATTCTTGAGTGTCGTTCTTTTTTTCTTGGGGTTGACCATCGTGGCCGCACGCAAAGAGATGGGAATCAAACTGCTCGGCCTGGGCTTGATGTTTCAGGCCATCAATCTGGCCCTGGTTTCCCTGGCCGAGTGGTTTCAAGTCTGGGAAGGTCAGGTTGCCGTCCTGGTGGTGATGATCTTGTCGATGGTTGTTATGGTGTTGGAAATCGGGTTGAAAGCGTGGTCAACTCGAGGTGGAGAGCCGAAATGATCGAATATCTGGAATGGTTTGTGATCGCTTTTCCATTGTTGGGTGGGCTGTTGAACGCGCTCGGCGGGCCGCGATTTTCCAGGCAGACCCAAAGCTGGCTGGCATTTGGCGGCGCGGTCGGTGCTGTGGTGGCCTGGTTGCCGTTGCTCATCGGTCAGCTATTGGCGCCCGGCCTGGCCGGGCTGTCGAGGTCGTTGCGGTGGATCAAGGCTTGGGACGGTCAACGTTTCATCGAGGGCCCCCTGCGATTGTACATCGATGGTTGGTCGGTCTGGACAGCGCTGGTGGTGGTGATCTTGGGCATGTGGGGACTGGCCTGGGTGGTGACCAGAGAACATGCCTTTGAGGGGCGACCACGTTGGCTTGTGTTGTCCTTGATCGATGGGCTGTTGGGGGCGATTTTGCTGATCATTCTGGCCGACAATTTGTGGACGGCTTTGATCGGCTGGTCGGTCGCCGGGTGGTTGTTGTATGCTCTGCTGGGCCACGACCGGTCGTCGGTGACCTGGCCGCTCTGGCTTTTGACCGGCGATGGGGGCTTTTTGTTGGCCATCGGCCTGTTGTCGCCCTGTCTGGTCAGCCTGTCGGTTGATTCGTTGTCGGTGTTTCCCTCGGCAGATAGCCGCGTGGGCGGTCTGCTGCCCATTGAGCCGGTCCTGCCGGTGGCGCGTTCGTTGCTGGTTTGGGCGCTCCTGGCGCGATTCGGCATGCCGATCCTGGCCCAGCGAAGAGGAAATGGCCGAATCGGCGTAGTGCTTGCCCTTTCGTTCGCCCTGCCGGGAAGTGTGATATGGCTACACCGGCTATCGACGCTGCTCTTTCCGTTGACGGTGTGGGAGATTGGAGCGGCGTTGGTGCCGGCAGGCCTGGTGTGGCTGGCAGACAGGGGGCAGATGCGTTTGGCTGCAGCCGGCCGGGCTATTGCCAGGTGGGAAAACCGGATTGCACAGTCAGTCGACAACCGGTTGGGGCGTTTGTTGAATAACGATCAACAATAATGTGGTATGTTCTCGGACGGTTCATGGTATAATCTGGATTCCGGCGATTCTACGTCTGGCAGTGGAGTCGAGGCTTTAGCCGGATTTTAACCACCGGATGTAGATCGGCTGAAGCCTCAACGCCCGAAATCGCCAGAATCCAGGGATAATGAGTGCCTGCAAAGGTAACTGCCTACCCATGCCGACTAAAATTGCCCTTTTGGGGCCTTCGGCCTGCGTCGGCGCAGGCCGACGCCTGGTGCCGCATGCGCCCACAAAGGTCGATTTCTAATCGGCGCAAGGCGGCGGGCAGCCGGGTAGGTAATGACCTGCAAACCCACTCTTTCAGGCAGGAGCGCGGTATGGAAAAAGGATTTGTTGTACGCTTTCGGGGTGTGCGTGGCAGTTATCCGGTTCCGGGCAGCACGACACTCAAATATGGTGGCAATACTTCGTGTGTCGAAGTGTGGGCCGGAGGACGTTTAATCATCCTTGATGCCGGCACCGGCGTGATCAAACTCGGCAACGATTTGATGAAACGGCACTACCGGACCAAAAAGCCGATCACGGCGACGATGTTTTTCAGCCATACCCACCATGATCACACGCAAGGGTTTCCCTTTTTTGTGCCCGCTTATGAGGGGACAAGCACCCTCTATATGTTTGGGCCACGCACGTTCGATCAGGATTTGGAAGAAGTGCTCTCGCGGGCGATGTTACCTTCCAGTTTTCCGGTCACCTTGTACGAATTGAAAGCTTTCAAGATCATCAGCAATATCGACGACCGTGAAGCGGTGTTGATCGGCAAGGAGAATGAGCCGCAAATCCGCAACATTTACCGCGATCAATTTGAACTGGATCCCGACACGGTGCGGGTGAGCATTATGCGCAGCACGTTTCACCCGTCGGGCGGAGTCAGCCATTTCAAGATCGAGTGGAACGGCAAGAGCATGGTCTATGCAACCGACATCGAAGGGGTGATCGGTGGAGATACCCGTCTGGCACAATTTGCCGAAGGGACCGATCTGTTGATCCACGATGCCCAATACACCACCGAAGAGTATGTCGGCTATCCGATGCAGGGCTGGGGGCATTCAACCCCCGAAATGGCCACCCTGGTTGCCCGGCATTCCCAGGCCAGGCAGTTAGTGCTTTTTCATCACGATCCCAAGCATGACGATGCCCAGCTGGATGCGATGCAGTCTGCCGCGCAAAAGCTTTTTCCGAACACAACGATGGCTTACGAGGGGTTGACGATCAAGTTATAGACGCAGCGTGCCCTTGCGAGCGTTACGATCTGCACTTGCATTTGGGGGAGTTGAGGCTTGAGCCGGTTCGGCTCAAGCCTCAACTTTCAAGTCCGGTCAGGTGGCCGGATGTCAAGATATGGCGGTTATGGTGTTGCCGTCGAGGTGATCGTCAGGGTCGGCGTGATCGTTGGTGAGGCAGTGGAGGGGGGCAAAGGATAGATCAGCATCGGCGTGGCCAATGACAGAGTGGGCACGGCAGTCCATGTTGGTGGCCAGGTGGCAGTGGGACGTGGCGTTGGGGTGCGCGGTCGTGCAGAACGGGCCAACGCCGGGCCGAGCAAGCTCAAGATCATGCTCAGGGCGACGATGAGTGAGATGAGATAGGCCGTCCTTTGCAACATACGGGCGCGCCGGGTGCGGTTCATACAACAGATTCCTCCATTTGTGCAGGTCAATTGGCGCACCATTATATCATCGTCATTTGTCGATGACAAGCGGCGATAAAACCGCTCGCTTCAGGACATAGGCTTCGACGCCGAGCACCTGAAAGCCAAACCATTCGTACAAACGGCGCGCGCGGGTGTTGTCGGATTGGGTATTGAGGGTGATCCCAAAAACGTGGCGGGCCTTGAAATGGGCAATTGACTCGGCGAGCAGGCGCACGCCGAGCTGACGACCCTGCCATGCCGGATGCACGGCGATCCGCGACAGATGTCCATGTCGCCCGATGACTTCACCGTAGGCATAACCGACCGGCATCTCTTCTCCGGCAACGATCATGAACGCGGCTTCGCGGTACAATTTGCTCAAGCCGGCCGTGGTGTGATGCCAGAGCGGGTCAGAAAAGGCCACGCGATCGATCTCGACCAGGGTGTGCAAATCGGCCGCACCGGCCGGGCGGACGGTGATTTCGGTGTTGCCGGTGGTTGGAACGGAGAATTCTGTTTTTTGCATGGTGATGATTGTATCACCGCGTTCAAATCCGTTGTGCACCAGCGCCTCGATCAACCAGTTTTCGGTGCCCAGGTGGGCCACAATCTCGATTTGCAGCCGCTGCAAGGCGTTGAGCACGTCAGGCAGCAGCACGGCCAACGTCTCCGTCGTCGACCATCCTGCACGAAGCGCGAAAACGTGCAGACGGGCCACCCTTTCCGGTTCGATGGTCACCCCGAAAATGCAGCCGATTTCGCCCGCCTGTTCGACCACAAAGGTCGGTTCTTGAAACAAGAGGTCGGGCAGTTTGTGCCACGGCACCTGAACGGACAGGCGCGGGGCCGTGGTCAACAGCTCGTCAACGGCAGAACGGTCACGAGATGAAATTCGACGAATATGCATGGCGTTCCTCGCTCATTTCCGTATCGCTAACCGGCCCAAGTCCGGCTAAGGCCCTATCCGAAAAACGCAGCCGGCGCATCCCTATGCGTCGGTATAAGCGGCATCGGGATGCCGCTCGTACGGTTTTTCGGATAGGCTCTAAGGCCTCGACTCCATTGTCAGACCGAACTCGCGTTTTTCAGGAGTTGAGGCTTTAGCCGGGTTAAAGTCCGGCTCAAGCCTCGACTCCACTGCCAGGAGCGTACTGAAAAACCCTCTCATCGCCAAGACGAAGAACGCAAATTATTTCTGGTATCTTAAACATCGTAAATCTTTGTGTCTTGGTGTCCTTTGTGGTAAACACGGACTTGTTCAGCGGCCTCTTAGAATTCACGAGTCCGCGTAACTGCTCTGCCTGTGCTTATGACTATATAAGGACACAGATTTTCACGGATTTGACGGATGAGCACGGATAGTTTTTATAAAATCGGTGAAAATCCGTAGCATCTGTGTCAACCCGTGTCCTAAAAAAAGCCAGGCTGAGCGGTTACGAGTTCGCTACAAATAAAAAGGGCCGAGGCACATCCCCAGCCCTTTGAGCGATGATGAACGCAATTTATTCTTTTTGCATTCCCACGGTAACCGTCCACTCGTCGGCTGCGTCTTCGGGCACGGTCATCTGGTCGACCACCGGTTTGTATCCTTTGGCCACGGCAAAAACGTCATAGGTTGCCCCACGCCGGACACCGACATTGGTCACAAAGTTGCCTCTTCGATCGGTTTGGGCCACTGCATGGATCAAGGTTTTGTCATTGCCGCTATCGAGGTACTGCTCGACCGTCACCCCTTCTTTGAGGATCACAAAATAGGCGTTGGGGATGCCCTGTTGGGTGTCGACATCGACGACCACGCCGGCGATCACCACTTCGTCGGCCGTCGCCTCCTCGCCGATGGTGAATGAAGCCCACATTTTGTCGAGGGTCGGCACGATGGCATCCCAGTCTTTTTGGACGACCAAAAAGATCACGCTGTAGCCGCGCGAGCCGCTCACCGTGCTGAACAGGAGGCCGGTGATGTCGGTGCCGTTTTTGTTATATTTGAACAAGATGCCGTACCAGCCGTTGTCTTGTTCGCCGGCATCCTGTTGTTCGACGTTGGGCAACGAGTTCAAAATGCGTTCAAAGAGCATTTCGGCTTCCTGGCGGGCCGTGCTTTGTGGTTTGGCGTTGACCGTCACCAGCACGGCGGCAGTGTCTTGCGGGTGCGAAAATTGCACCGAGGTATCGCCCTCGTCGATCAGCCAGTTGCGCGGGTAGTCGATCGAAAAGCCGAGCGTGTCGCTGCGAAAAGTCAGCATATTGCCGCCCAGTTCACCGTCGTTGGGCGACGTTTTAGACAGTCTGGCGGCGGCGATCACGGCAAAGCGTTGTGTTTCGGCCACCTGGCCGTCCAGATCGACCTGTACCGAATAATCGCCGGGCGTCCAGCGCCCCTGGGGTTCAAGGGTCAGGCCTACGTAGGCATTGCCGGTGATGTTGTCGCGCTCGGTCAGGCCGATCAAAGTGTCTTCCTGATACCAGCGCGCCGAAACGACATTGTCCGGCTTCAAGTTGGCAACCTGGATCGAGATGGCAAAGGTGTCGATCTCGCTAAAAGTGCTGGTTTCGGCAAAGGGACGGCCATCTTCGGTCAGTCCACGGCACAGTCTGACACCAACGATCTGTGGTTGAGCTTGCGGCGGTGGTGTTGGCGTGGGCGGAACAGGGGTTGCCGTCGGCGGCAGCGGTGTGTTGGTCGGCGGTACGGGGGTCACTACCGGCTCATTGGGGCCGATTTTAATGCACGCAAGCAATAAAATCGATAATATAACAATCGTTGTGATCAAAATCCGGCGGTTTTTTGGCTCGGACATCGTTTATTCTCCTCAATTTTCGGGCATCGGTAGAATGCCCTTGCTGCGCCAGCGACGGACATCGATCAACATGCTCTGGCTTTGAAATTTTGCCCAATTCTTTGCCCCCTGACGCAAGGCATCTTCAAAGGTCATGCCGCTGCCCAGGGCGGTGGTTTCGATGAAAATGTATTCGTGTGAGCCTTTATCGGTCTCGCAGGCGACAAAGGCGTGGCCGGGCACAAGTACCAGCAGGGGGTTCATATCCATCGCCTCAATGGCCGATGCGTAAAGGGCGGCGGTTTCGATGCAATTGCCGGCCCGCTGCTGGATGGTCTCAACGGGCAGGCGTACGCGCTGGACAAAGGTTTTGTCGGTTCTGGCCAGTGAGACGGGGGTGCTGACGTAGCGAATTTGATAGTCGTCGTTCAATACGCGATAAACGGCGGCCAGTTGAGGCAATACACCTTCTTCTCCGGCCTGATAGCCATAGATCGCCTCGTCGGGCATATATTGGGTTGCGTCGCGCAGCAGCTTTTCCACTGCCGGTGAAGAGGGGGTCACCCAGGCGACGACATATTCGCGGAAATCACCGACCAGGTTCCCGTTTTCGTCGACGATCACCACCACCAGATCGCGTTTGGACATCAGATCGACCGAGATCGTTTGCTCGTCGATCAGCTTTTGATCGCCGTCCTGGAGATAGGTCAGGAGGTAGTGAAACGCGGCGACCTGTCCTTCGTTAAGTTGCTCGCGCACGCCGGCCCGCATCGTCGGCGTTTGGGCGATTTGGATGGTCTCGCCGGGGGTGAGGTCACGGGTATCGACTGCCTGGTCGGTAAAGCCGATGATTTCGGAAACGAGCCGCAGTCTGACGGCCGTTGTGCCCCGGTTGATCAGGGTAAAGATGGCAAAATGTTGCTGTTTGGCCGTCTTGCCGAGCAGGTGATAGATCGCCGTAGGCACCTTGTTGTAATATTGCACCACTACGGCAATCTGCGGCGGTGGGGTGACGTTGATCACATTTTCCGGCGTGGCCGTAGGCGGCGGCAAAGGCTCCGGCCCCGGTGCTGGATCGATGTTGATGCAGGCGAGCAAAAGCAGCGTCAGCAACAAGGTGGAGAGCGTCAGCCGTCGATTACGAAAATTACGCATCGCCTCTCTCCTACTTGAAAGCAATCGAGTTGAGCAGGCGTTGCCATTCGAGCACCGCTTCGTCGTAAACGCTTTCCTCGCTCAACAGGGTGATCACGTACAATTTATCGCCTTGGGCAAAGAGATGATCGATGCCGTGCAGCACGACCGGCACACGGGGTTTGAGCAGATCAGGGCTGACATAGACATACGCAAATTGATTTCGATAGGCTTCCCGTCCGCGCCAGGTGAGCGTTTCGCTGCCCAGAAATTGATACAGCTCTTGGGTTTGCAGCCGACGTTGATTGAGCATCCGGGCGACGGCTTCGGGCGTCTCTGCCGCTACGGCGCTGATGGTGATGGTGGTCTTGAAACGTGCATCGGTGCTCGGATTGGAAATTTTCAACAAGTCCGGCGCGCTGACCTGCTCGCGAATCCAGTTGTGCCCATAGCTGACCTGTAAACCGTCAACCTGGATGTGCACGGCGCGCGCTTCGGCTCCGGCTTTGACCCCCCAGGCCAGCAGCAAGGCCGCGAGGACGACGATCACCACCAACAGTTCGGCATAACGGTCGCGCGGAGTTTTTCCGGCCTGGCTTTCAATTTTGGTCATGGTCATCTCCTTTCACGCGCGCGTGTTGGCATTTGCGGCATCTGTGCCGGCGGCATCTGTGCCGGCGAGGGTGAGCGCGTTGGCGCGGCGCATCAGGTACCACAAAAGGGCAAAGGTGGCCACGGCGACAACGGTAGCCAGAATCAGCCCCGGCAGCGGATTGGCCTTGATCCCGGCCTGGGTGATCTCGCCGCGGGCCCAGGTGAACAGGCCGTTCAATGTAGCCGCGATCACCACACCGAGCGTTTGCCACCACACCGGCTCGATTTCGAACTTGGCGCGGCCCAAAAAGTAGCCGGTGAGGCCGGCAAAACTGGCCTGGGCCAGGGTAACCACCGCGATGCGCACCACACCGAAATAGAGATCGACACCGCCGTTGGCAATCACATAATGGACATTGAGCATCACCGCAAAACCCAATCCGGCTGCCGTGCCGTAAACAATTCCATCGATGCGCTCGTCAAATTCGGGGGTCATATAAACGCTATAGCGCACGGCCGCGTATTTCAGAAACTCTTGGGTGATGCCGATCACCAGAATCGCGCCGACGATATGGGTCAGGGTGTTGGTCGGCAACCAGCGATTGACCTGAAAAAGGCCGTCGATAACCGGGATGGCTACGGCATTGCAAAGCAACATACCGAGCACAAAAACGCCCAGAACATACTGTTTGGGTTCCGGTTCCAGACGGTCCTGGCGGTAGAAAAAGACCATCCAGATCGCCGCCGGGATCAGCGACAGCAGCACACCAACCAGGATCAGCGCGGTTCCGGTGAGTTTGGGTTGAACCAGCCAATCGATCAGGGCCACAAGGGCCACAAAAACTAAAATTGCCCCAATCTCCACCACGCCAGAAGTCCAAATCCCTTTGTGCGATTTGGTGACATTGGCGTAATGGACGGGGCAATAAAGGCGTCCGCCGAGAACCCGGGCTTCATCTCCCAATGGTTTGTGACAGACACAGCAGATCCGGCCTCCGGTCGACATAATCGGCCTCCTACCCAATGCGGAGCTGATGCCGGATTTCACAATCCGGCAAGACGAGTGTTGACATCATTGTATCACATTCCCAACCATTGTCAAAGATTTTACGTTTTATCGTGGTAGGGGCGCAGCACGCTGCGCCCCAACATTGCACATTTGCCTGGCTTGGGGTACAATTGCACAAGATGGACAGGCAGAAAGGAAGGGTGAGTTATGGTTGACAAATGGCACAAAAGCCAGGTACCCAAGTCTGACAATGTTCGTTCTACCGTTGAGAGTGCCACATTTGCCGAAAATTGGGGGCGGCGCGGTGAAACGTTACGCGAGCAGGGCCATTTTGCTCAAGCGGTGGCAGCCTTTGACCGTGCCCTGGCGTTGAACCCCCAATATGATTGGGCCTGGGCACACCGTGGTGAAGCGTTACGTCAGGCCGGACGGTTCGAGGAGGCGGTCAACTCGTTTCGGCGCGCGATTGAGCTTGATCCCCATTACGAGTGGGCCTGGGCCAACCTCGGTGAGACCTTTCGACAGATGGGGCGCTACGACCAGGCCATTGAGTGTTTTGATCGCGCACTCGAATTCAACCCGGAAAACACCTGGGCCAGATCGAGCAAAGCGCAGGCGATGCGGCAGGGCGGATATTGGGCCGAAGCCCTGGCGATGTTTGACCAGATGCTCCACGACGATCCGGAGAACGCATGGGCCTGGGCCGAACGCGGTGAAACGCTGGCCGCCATGCACCGTTACGAGGAAGCAATCGCCGCATTTGATCAGGCGATTTCCATTGATTCCGAGTATGCCTGGGCGTTGGCGCACAAAGGAGAAGCGTTGCGCCTGAATGGCGCGTATGCGGCGGCCCTGGAAGTGCTGGATCGGGCTACGGCTCTCGATCCTCGCTATGCCTGGGCCTGGGCCAGCAAGGGGGAGGCATTGCGTCAGCTTGAGCGATTTGAAGAGGCCATTGCCGCTTTTTCGGAAGCCATTGCCGTCGACCCTAACTATGCCTGGGCCTTGGCCAGCATGGGACAGGCGCTCCGCCAGGCAGATCGGTATCAGGAAGCGCTGACCGTGCTCGACCGCTCTCTGGCCCTTGAACCGGAAGGCTGGGTCTGGGCCGAAAAAGGCGAGACCTTGCGCGAACTTGGACGGTATGAAGAAGCCGTTCAGGCCTTTCAACAGGCAGTGAAGCTTTCGCCGAACAGCGACTGGGCTTGGGCGCACCTGGCCGAAGTTTATCGGGCCCAAGAGCGGTTCGACCTGGCCGAAGAGACCTTTGCACGCGCCCTTGAGTTGCATCCCGATTACGCATGGGCCTGGGCGCATCGGGGAGAAAACCTTCGTCAGGCCGGACGGTATGAAGAAGCATTGGCCGCACTTGAACAGGCAAATACATTGGACCCGACCTATGCCTGGGCATGGGGATCCAAGGGGGAAACATTACGTCAGATCGGGCGTTACGAAGAGTCCGTTGCCACCTTTTTACGCGCTATTGAAATAGACCCCGGTTACGCCTGGGCATTGGGAAGTCTGGCTCAATCGTATCGGGCGCTTGGCCGATATGAGCAAGCCCTCGAGGCCATCGAGCGTGCCTTGCAAATCGATCCGCAGATCGCCTGGATTTGGGGCGAAAAGGGAGTTTGTCTTCGCTATCTCAAACGTTATGAAGAAGCCACCGAAGCCTTTCGTCGGGCTGTGGCGCTGGACGAAAACTATGCCTGGGCATGGGGCAATTTGGGACTGGCTTTGCGCAACCTGGAGCGTTACGATGAAGCCATGGAAGCGTTCGATCACGCATTGACCCTGGATGAGCAGCTTGATTGGGTGTGGGCGCAAAAAGGCGAGGCATTTCGTCAAATAAATGAATATGAACAGGCCATTGCCGCTTTTGAGCATGCCGTGCAGCTCGATCCCAATTATGCGTGGGCTTGGGGCAGTATGGGCCAGGCATACCGGCAGGCCGAGCAATTTGAAGCGGCGCTGCGTTGCCTGGATCGGGCAAGCACGCTGGATGCCTCACTTGCCTGGGTGTGGGCCGAAAAGGGCGAAGCGCTGCGCTTGTTGGGGCAATACGAGCAGGCGGTCGCTGCTTTTGATGAGGCCATTTTGCTCGATGACGAGTACGCATGGGCCTATGCTCACAAGGGGCAATCGTTGAACGAACTCGGCCGGTACCAGGAAGCAATTTTAGCCTTCGACCGCGCCATTGCCATCGATCCCGACTATACCTGGGCCATTGACCGGCGGCAGGAAGCACTGGATGCTTTGCAAGCGTAGCACAGGACCTGCGGGAGGAACGGCAGCGGGCGCGGTCTGGAGACCGGCCCAAGCGGTGCTGCCGCCGGACTCTGACCGTGTGGCAGCGGGTCTTGGAGACCGGCCCGAGCGGGGTCTGCTGCCGCCGGTCTCTGACCGTGTGGCAGCGGAAAGGAATGGCATGCTTGATCCTCATTTGAACGACTGGTGGTCGCGTAAACGGTTGACCCGTCTGCGCTACCGGGATTCATCCCTGAGTGGTGCGGGAGTCTCTTTGCGGGTCATCCTGCCCGCGCTGAAGGCATTGAACCTGACCTGGTACTCGACGGTGTACGGAGAATACGACGACAACCTCTTGCTGCTGGGCTGCGATAAAAATGCGGCGTCACAGTTCGATCGCATCGAGTACAAGGAGACATCGCCACTCCAGGCCGTTTGTCAGGACACTTTTCTCAACGAGTATGTGCTGACGGACCACATCCGCTCTGCCTTGGGGATCCGATTTGAGGAAAATGACTGCATCATAAACCGGGAAGAAAGCATCGCCTGTCAGGTGTACGTCCACGACAACTGCTTTTTTTACGTCAGGCCCGTGGACGAGGCGCTGTCCGGCAAACTGCTCAATTGCATTTTAGAGCAACACAGTTTTTACCTGGGGCAAGAAATTGACTGGTCGGGCGTCCTTGCCGATCTCGTGCGGCACCTGTTGGCGTTGGGTGAACTCGACATGCAGAGCGATCCCGGTGGCCGCTGTCTGTGGATACCGCAACTGGAAAAGAAGTGGTTTCCTTTTTGGAAGGCGTTCAGGCCGGGCACGGTCTTGATCGAAAACGGTCAGGCCCGCTTCAGGGTGGGGATATAGAGACGACAGACGCCGCCCGTCTCCGACCGGAGGGTGGCTACAGATGTATTTCAGAATGGGGGTGACTTGTCCGTCCGGACGATGCTCAGGCCGGTCTCTTGGCCGTGCCTGCGCATCGCCTGATCCTACAGAGTGGTGCGGTCTGGAGACCGGCCACAACGAGCTTGCCCCCAAGTTGAAATGCACCCCGTGGCTACAGTCTGGGTTGACAGGCGGCCGATGTGTCGGCGGTCAGCAAATCCTCGGCAACAACTCACCGACCGGCATACTGAGCAGGCGGTGGGCGCCAAAAAGCGTTTCGAGCACGACCCGTCCGGCATGCATCTCGGCGACCCGGCCGATGATCGCCGCGTCGCGCCCCAACGGGTGTGCCCGCAAGGTGGCCAGGGCGCGTTCGGCGGCCGTCGGAGCCACGGCGATCACCACCTTGCCCTCATTGGCCACGTAAAGTGGATCAAAGCCCAATAACTCGCACACGCTGCGCACCGTCTCGCGGATCGGAAGCGCTTGTTCATCCACCTCAATGCCCACCCCAGCCGACCAGGCCCATTCGTTCAACGTCGCGGCCAGTCCACCGCGCGTGGGATCGCGCATGCAATGCACATCGCCCGGACACGCCGCCAACAGGGCAGCGATCAGGTCGTTGAGCGGCGCGCAATCGCTGACAAGCGGCGCGTCAAAGCTCAGCCCTTCACGCCGGATCAGCACTGCTATGCCGTGATCGCCCAATGTCCCGTTGACCAGCAGCACGTCGCCGGGGCGTAAACGGCGCGGTCCCAGCGCTAACGGGTGAATGCCCACGCCCGTTGTATTGATAAACAGCCCGTCGGCGGCGCCGCGCCCAACCACTTTGGTATCCCCCGTCACAATCTGGACACCTGCCTCCCGCGCCGTTTCGGCCATTGAGACAACAACCTGCTCCAGCGTCTCAAAGGGCAATCCTTCCTCGATGATCAAGCCTGCGCAAAGATATTTGGGTTGTGCGCCGGTCACGGCCAGATCGTTGACGGTGCCGCAAACGGCCAGCCGACCGATGTCGCCGCCGGGGAAAAAGAGCGGCGACACCACAAAGCTGTCGGTGGTCAGGGCAATTTGCCCGGACGGCACGGCGACCGTCGCCGCATCGTTGAGTTCGGCCAGCGCCTCGTTGTTCAAGTGACGGAGAAAAAGCCCCTCGATCAGCTCGTGGCTTAATTGCCCGCCGCTGCCGTGGGCCAAGGTGATGATAGCAGATCGGTTCATTGTCCAAACCATCTCTTGTGCACCCGTGGCGCAAGATTTATCTTGTGCGCCTGTGGCACAAGATTTATCTTGTGCGCCTGTGGCGCAAGATTTATCTTGCGCGCCTGGCGCCTCTGACGCCGACGGTCAATCGTCGGTCGGCGTGATCGGCGGCGGAAAATTCTCCAGCCACCAGAACTTGTCGGGCGTGCCAAGTGGAAAGGCTCCCAGGTCGGCGCGAGACCCGTCGGGATCGTTGTACAGTGGATCGGGATCGCCGGCGTTGACGGCGGACGAATCGGGCCGCAGGCGAAAATCTTGCTTGAGCGGATTGACCAAGAGCGGCGCCGCCTGAACGGCATTGGTGCCCGTATAACTCCATACATTAGCGTACATATCAGGTCCCCAGCCCAGGTAAAGCGGATAGTTCACCCGTTCTGTCTGATAGATCAGGTTATAGTCAACCACAATGCGCTTGCGGGCAAAGGCCTGCTCGATATCGGGGTCGATCTTGAGCCAGTGGTCGCTGTAGCCGATTTGAAAGGCGGCGTTTTCGGCAATGATGTTGTTGCGGATGTCGATCCCTTCCAGATTGTTGGAAAAGAGATAGAGACCGCCGGTCATCCAGTAATAGCGTGCGCCGGGGCCGGGCGCGCCGATGCCGTTGTGATAGATGGTGTTGTTGTAAATGCGAATGTCGGTGCGCGGGCCATCCCCCCAACGCGAAAAGAACAGCCCCGTGCCCAGGTTGTCGTAGAACAGGTTATGGTGAATGCGCACGTTGGAGACCGATTTGCCGTTTTCAACCGACAGGATCAGCCCGGACATACGGCAACGATGGACGACGTTTTCGTATACTTCGATGTCTTGGATGGCTCCAAACCAGGCGTCGATGTACAGCCCTTGCCGGTCGGCGCCGCGAATATAGTTGTGATGCACCGTGCCATGCTGGCTGACTTCTTTGACATCAATCCCTTCTTTGTCGGTGTCATAGATGTAATTGTAAGCCACCTCAAAGTGTTGTGCTCCGGCAATGCTGATCGCTTCGTGGGGTGGCTCCCCTTCCTTTTTATAGCCTTCCGGCAGCATTTCCCACGTGTTGGCACGGGTCACCGTGTTGCCCAAAACCTTGATGTATTCGGTACCCTGGCCGTCGGCGTTCGAATCCCACACCCCGATGCCGGGGCCAAAGGTGTGTTCGATGTGGTTGTTGATGATCTGCACATGATGGCTGTCGCGCACGGTGATGCCCATCTGATACGAGTTGCGCACGCTCAACCCGATCACGCGAATGTACCCTACGCCTTCGATATTGAGCGTGCCCTTGTCGTGCGGATAGTTTTGCGGCGGGCCGATCTTGACCGCACCGGCGTCCAAGATCGGTCGCTCGCCGGGGTAGGCGGCATAGGTGATCCACGCCCCTGCGCGGCCCGCGTTTTTGAAACGCACCTGCTGCTGCAAGGCATAGACTCCGCCGCGCACATAGACCGTCTGCCCGGCGCGCAAGGTCTGAGCGGCGTGGTTGAGCGTGGCCCAGGGGCGATCGTAGGTGCCGGGGTTGCTGTCGCTGCCGTCTGGAGCGACGAAAAAGGTATCGGCGTCCAGGCTAACTGCCGGAGTGGGCGAGGGGCCGACGGTGGGCGTCGGCAGGGGAGTGGATGTCGCTGTCGGAGTTGGCAGTGTTGGCGTCGCCGACGGCGTTGGGGCTGCCGTAGCGACAGATGTTGGCGTCAAGGTGGGGAGTGTCGTAAGAGTGGCCACAACCGGTGATGGAGCGAATGTCGGGATGGTGACCATTTGTCGGCCGGAACGTTTGAGGAACAATAGGGCCAAAAGAGCCAGAACGATCAATGTGATTAAAATCCATAAAATACGAAGAATATCTTTGTTCATATTTTTATCCCTGATATTGATAATACGCTGCGCATGCCCCCTCGCTGCTGACCATGCATGGCCCCAGTGGGTTGTGCGGTGTGCAAACGCGACGAAAGAGCGGGCATTCATCCGGCGCGATCAGCGCGCGCAACACATCACCGCAGCGGCAGCCACTCGGCTCGGGCCGGGGGGTGACTTGAACGGTAAAGGCGTGAACGGCGTCACGGTGGGCGAATTCTGGACGCAGGGAGAGCGCGCTGTTGGGGATACGCCCCAGGCCGCGCCATTCACCGTCGGCGATTTGAAACACCTGCTCGATCAGCGCCTGGGCCGTTGGGTTGCCGTTGGCTCGCACGCTGCGCCCGTAGGCATTGACCACCGCCGATCGGCCCGATTCGCACATATCGACCAGCGAGCGGATGGCCCACAGGATGTCCAGTGGCTCAAAGCCGGCCACCGCGCAGGCGAGGCCATACTCGTGCGGCAAAAAGTGCCACGCCATGCTGCCGATGACCGTGGTCACGTGGCCGGGGCCGATCACGCCGTTCAGCGGCACCTGACCGGCGTCGAGGATGGCACGAATTGCCGGTGGAGTGAGTTTGTGCATAGAAAGAATATAGAAATTGAGGATATTTTGCGATTCAGCTTGTAAAAGGGTGGCGGCAACGGTCGGTGCAGTGGTCTCGAACCCGACACCGAGGAAAACGACAGGGCGTGTCGGCTGTGCCTGTGCGATCTGGAGCGCGTCGAGCGGTGAATAGACCACGCGCACGTCGGCTCCGCGTGCCTGGGCTTCTTGCAGCGAGCCGGCCGTGCCCGGCACGCGCAGCATGTCGCCAAAAGTGGTGAGGATCATGCCGGGCAGGTGGGCCAAGGCGATGGCTCGATCAATCTCTTGTGCCGTCGTCACACAAACCGGGCAGCCGGGACCGCTGTGCAGATACACCGTTGGCGGCAAGAGCTGACGCAGGCCATAGCGCATAATGGCATGGGTGTGCCCGCCACAAAATTCCATCAGGTGCACCGGCCGGGTGCTCAACGTGGCGATCTCGTCCAGCACACGCCGCGCCGCCACCGGATCGCGGAATTCGTCAACGTATTTCATCGGTTCTGGTCGGCCAATGAGGCCATTTCGGCCAGCATACGCAATGTCTCTTGGGCCTCGCGTTCGTCCAAAATGCCGATGGCGAATCCGGCGTGGACGATCACGTAATCGCCCACCTGCGCTTCCGGCGTCAGCGCCAGGCTGATCCGCCGTTCCACACCGCCGATTTCGACCTGAGCGGTGGCCCCGTCGATCGCTTTAATGCGTGTAGGAATTGCTAAACACACAAAAACACCTCCTGTTGCGTGCGAAACCGTAGCCGACGCATCCCTATGCGTCGGTATTAAGGGCCTATCCGAAAAACGCAGCCGACGCATCCCTATGCGTCGGCATAAGCGGCATAGGGATGCCGCTCGTACGGTTTTTCGGATCGGCTCCAAGCTGGTGATGGGCAACGACGGCCTGGCCCAGGCTTATCCCGCCGTCGTTGCACGGCACCTGACGATGGAGCAAGACATGAAAACCGGCCTGATGCAAGGCGGGCACGGTCAGATCGAGCAAAAGCCGGTTTTGAAAACAGCCGCCGCTCAAAGCCACTCCGTTGAGGCCGGTTTGGGCGGCCAGTTGACGGCAAACCCGGACGATCATTTCGGCGACCGTGCGGTGGAACCGCGCGGCGATCTCGTTGACCGGCACGCCGGCCTGCACGTCGCCGAGCAGTGCTGCAAACAGCGCGCGCAACCGAACTTGCCAACACTCACCGGCCTGATCCAGTTCGAACGGGTAGGCCGATGGGCAATGTGCATCTTCTAATGTACCGTGTGCAATGTGCTCCAGCTCGATTGCTGCCTGGGCCTCATAGCTTGTCTCGGTGCAGACGCCCAACAAGGCCGACACCGCATCGAACAAACGCCCCATCGACGAGGTGAGCGGGCAATTGAGACGTCGATCGAGTTGTTGGTATAGCATAGCCGTTGATATGCCGGTCGGCACAACCCAACCGGCCGGATCGCCCAGGAGGATGTAAAGATAGCTCAACGCAATGCGCCAGGGCTGCCGCGTTGCCGCGTCACCGCCGGGCAGAGGCAGATATTCCAGGTGCGCCGCCCGCCGATAGCTGTCGTAATCGCCGATCAGCCATTCACCTCCCCAGACATGCCCGTCTGGACCGTAGCCGGTGCCATCCATGATCACACCGATAACCGGCCCTTGTTCCGGCCGCCGGCCGTTGTCGGCCAGGCAGGCTGCCAAGTGAGCGTGGTGATGTTGAACGGCGATCGGTTGCCCTGTGCCGTTCGCCGTTTGTCGAGCATAACGGGTTGTCGTGTAATCCGGATGCGCGTCGCAGGCAATAGCGGTCGGTTCGATGCGGAAGAGATGTTTATAGAGTTCTACGGTGCGTTCAAAATGCGCCAGCGTTTCCAGGTTTTCCATATCGCCGATGTGTGGCGAGAGAAAAGCATAGCAATCGCGGGTCAGGCAAAAGGTGTTTTTGAGATCGGCACCGGTGGCCAGAATTTGCGCACAATCAAAGGGTAAGGTGATCGGCGCCGGTGCATAGCCGCGCGCACGACGGATCGGTTGGGGGCCGGAGGCCGGCAAGAACCACACCGAGTCATCGTAACGGGCATAGATGTCGCGGTTGTGCAACAAAAAGGCATCAGCCAGTGTGCTCAGCCGCTCAAGGGCTTCATGGTTGTCGGCCGCGATCGGCTCTTCGCTCATATTGCCACTGGTCATCACCAGCGGGCCGCCCCAATCGTGCAGCAAAAGGTGGTGCAGCGGCGTGTAAGGCAGCATCACCCCCAGTGTGCCCTGGTGCGGGGCCACCTGGGAGGCAACCGTCGAATCCTCGCGCCAGGGCAGCAGCACGATCGGCGCTTGCGGTGAACAAAGCAGCGCTTCGGCCGCCGGTGAAAGCAGGCAATGACGCCGCACGGCCTCCACCGTCGGCATCATCAAGGCAAAAGGCTTGTGTGGACGACGTTTGCGCCGACGCAGGGTCTGTACCGCCTGTGGGTTGAGGGCGTCGCAGACCAGTTGAAACCCGCCCAGTCCTTTGATCGCCAAAATCTGCCCTTGCCGCAACAGTTCAACGGCCTGAGATATGACATCGCGCTGGGGGTTAAAACCGGCGGGTTGTGTGCCGGCCACACCGTCAACCTGCGACGCGCTTATAATCTGTAGTTGCGGCCCACACGCCGGACATGCGTTCGGCTGGGCATGAAAGCGACGGTTGCGTGGGTCATCGTATTCGCGCCGACAATCGGCGCACATCGGAAAAACGCGCATGGTCGTGTTGGCACGATCGTAGGGAAGGTCGGCCAGGATGGTGAATCGCGGCCCACAATGGGTGCAATTGGTGAAAGGATAGCGATAACGACGATTTTCTGGATCAAAAATTTCGCGCAGACAATCGGGACAGGTGGCCACGTCGGGCGAGATAAGCTGATAACGGTCGGCCTGGGTTTCGGAAGGACGGATTTCAAAGCCCGTATAGCCAACCGGCCCGGCTTCATGTGCCTCGATCGATTCAATCCGCGCCAGCGGCGGAGCCTCGGTGCGCAAGGCCAGGATGAATTGTTGCACCACCTCGGCTGCCCCTTCCACCTCCACATCTACGCCGCCGGAGTGGTTGCGCACCCACCCGGTCAGCCCCAGCCGTTCGGCCAGGTTAAAGACAAAGGGGCGAAATCCCACGCCTTGTACCACGCCGCGCAAGGTGATCTGTCGACGGGTTAACGAATTAGCGTTCACCATCACTTGACCTGGACACGCGTCAACACCACGTGATCGCTCAACGGGTTTTCCTTTTGATCCACAACCGGCAGCCGTTCCAACGTCGGCAAAAAGTACAGGCCGGCGTGCAGGTCGTAATGGCCCGGCGGCGCATCGGCCGGAATGGGCACGCGATATTCGCCGATAACCACCTCACCGGCCGACCAAAAAGTGGTCGGGTAGGTAGCCTGGCCGGGTTGAGCATCGTGTTGTACCCACAGCGGTGAACCGGTCGCCGGATTGTTCTGCTCGCCGACCAAATGGACGAAAAAGGTATAGGGACGTTCAATCCGGCCCACGGCACGCCAATATACGGTCAGTGGAATCATCTCGCCCGGTGCCCAAATTTCCGACGCAAGATCGTAGCCGAGCAATTCGATGCGTCCGGCCCAGTTGACCGAGGTCGCAAATTGCGGCTTCAGGGAAGCGTTGTCCGCGCGGTAAACCGTCAGGCCGGCGTCCAGGGGGATGATGACACCGCCGGGGAACAGCCGTTCCACGGCTTCCAATGCCTCCCTATGATCCGGGTGGATGATAAAACTGGCCTTGTGTCCGGCTATGCCGGTCGGCAGAACGCCGGTGGTGGTGCAAAAGCTCTTGATCCGACCGTTGGGCATGTTGCCCAACCCAAAAAACAAACTGCCGGGCAAGGGCGTAGGCCGAGGGATGTAGATGCTCTCGTCTGACGGTTGCCGATAGACATAGCGGTAGGTTGTTTCCAGAACGAGATTGGCCTGTCGGTGCGCGGCCAGGCTGCGCAGGGCCACCCAACCGATGCAAAACACACAAAGGCAGGCCAATGCCACCGTCCCCCCGATCAACGCTCTGGGCAGCGGCCTGGCCGGTCCAGAAATGGGCATCGCCCGACGCCATCTTTGCCAGAGCGTGTCGGCGGTTGTTCCGGCGATCATCCATAGGGCCAGGCGAAGCTGCGCGCTGACCGTGATGCTGTGACGGCCGATTTCGGCGGCATCGCCGTGCCAGACGATGATGGCATGCGGCCAAGCCAGGGCCAGCACGGCCCATGGAATCAACCGGCGGGGCTGAAAACGGCTACGGACAACCATCATCCCGCCGCCGATCAAGGCGACGGCGGCCAGAAAGCCCAAAAGGGGTGCATTTTGTCCCAGAAAAAAGAACCCGGTCAGCCAGGCCGGAAGGGGCGGCGTAAAAGTTTTGCTGGCATACAGATGCAAATCGCGCATTACCAGCATGTCGGACAGATGGCGCAGCGGATCGAGCACAAGCCAGAAGGGATGGGAAAGCATATAGCGAATATAGGCCGGTTTGCCGTTGGCCACCAACCAGTCCCGAAACGGTTGGAGGGCAAAATCATCAAAGGGGGCCCAGTTGTTTTCCCAGCCCAAATTACCGCTCAATCGCAACAAATCGGGCGTGACCGGCATCCCCTGTGCTTCAAACCAGGCCAGTTGTTCGGGATTGGTCAACACGCGCCGGGTGATCACGTTGACCAACGGCAACACCCAGCGTTGATCCATCCCTTCTCCGCCGCCGGCCGAGACAAAACTGGCTACAAAGGTTGCTATCAAAATCAAGGCAATCCACAGATAACGACGTCGTGTGGGGCTACTCAGTCCTACGACTGCCGTCAGTGCCACAAGGGATAACAAAAGCCAGGCATGCACATCACGGGTCAAGGCCCAAAAGATGGCTAAAATGCATACCAATGCGACACGCGGCCACGTTTGTCGTTTGACAAGCCAAAACCAGCTCGCAACAAACAGCGCAGTCAGTGAAAGTGCCGGCGATTCGCTCAAGATCACCGTGTCCCAGGCCAGAATTTCGGCATTGAGGCTGAAAATCAAAACGACAATCAGCATCATTCCGCCTACCCATTTGCTGTTTGCCTGCCGTGCCAGGGTAATTGCCAGCGTGATCCAGGCGACGGTTGAAATCACCGTCTGCCCAAAGGCCACCACGCCCAGGTTGCAGGCGGTCAGTTTGAGCTGGAGCGGAATGACCGGCGGTTTGATGCCGCTCCAAAACCGTCCATCGGTCAGCGGAAAAAAGGCAATCCGCGCATAATCGAGGGTGTCATAAAACTCGGCGACCTGCTCCACACGCTGCAAGTGTCCAAGCCGCACACCCAGATAGGCAATGAGAAGCGCACCGTACACGAGATGCAACGGCGTAACCCGATCGCTCAGTTGTCCTATCTGCGCTTTGGCCAAGGTCATTTTAGTTACAAGCCGGCATTCCCCCCGTCTTGGGGAACGGCCGGTCGGCACTTGCTTTATGCTGCGCATCCTCCACGCCGCTCTCTTTTATCCCTTGTTTGCGCGTTTGCTCATCAGCCAATCTACCCATACATCCAGGCCTGCGCCGGTCTTGCACGAAACCTCGAAAATCTGCGCGTTGGGGTTCATGCCCCACACCACCTTTTTGAATCCCTCCATGTCGAAATCCAGATAGGGCAGCAGGTCGATCTTGTTGATCACCACTGCATCGACTCGAACAAAGATATTCGGATATTTATATGGTTTATCGTCGCCTTCGGGAATGCTGGTGATGACCACATCCAGATGTTCGCCCAGCTTGACGTTGGCCGGACAGACCAGGTTGCCGACATTTTCGATCAGCAGCAGGTCGATCTCGTCAAGCGGCAGTTGGGCCAGCGCCGCTTGCAGCATGTTGGCGTCCAGATGGCACCCTCCGCCGGTGTTGATCTGGATCGTCGGAATGCCAACCGTGGCGATCCGTTCGGCATCGACCTGGGAGGCGGTATCACCGCTGATGGCACCAACCCGCAACCGGCCACGCAACGCCTCGGCAGTACACATCAACAGGCTGGTTTTGCCCGCGCCGGGCGAGGCCATCAGGTTCACCGCCCAAACGTCGTGTGTGTCCAATTGAAGCCGGTTTTGAAAAGCGATTTGATCGTTAGCCTTGAGGATGTTTTCGACAATCTTGACTTGAGACATATCATTTCTCCTGGTCTGCCCAGAGATCTGACGGGATTTAACAGGACGGGTCTGAAAATCCTGTCCATGACCTTTTTATGCTCAGCTGGAGCGTCGGCCACGTTTTTCGGTCGGCCACGTTTTTCAGAGGTCTGCTGATTCTATCTCGATGCTTTTCAAATAGAACTCTCGGCCTGCCACAATCTGTCCACCGATGGCATCACAACGGGGGCAATTCCAGTTCAATCCCTGGGGTGTAAATTCTTGACCGCATATTCGGCATCTTAATTTTGTCTCGATTCGCTCAAAATGTAATTTGGCCCCCTCGGCACAGGTGCCGGGGCTGAGCAAATCAAAGTAAAACTGCACCGAGTCATCGACCACGCTGCTCAGTGCGCCGACCACCAGATAAACGTCGGTAATCCGCCGGGCGCCGGCCCGCTCGGCATGTTCAACGGCAATGCGCAAAATTTCCTGCGTGATCGACAGCTCGTGCAAGGTCAGCCCTCATTTCCGGCGGCACACACGCCGGTCACCCGCCGGCTGTGGGTATACACGTTCATCCGTCCACCGCGCAAATAGCCGATCAAAGTCAGACCATGTTGCCCGGCCAGGTGCACGGCCAGCGAAGTCGGGGCCGAAATCGAAGCGACCAGCGGCACACCGGTGCGGATCGCCTTGACCACCATCTCATAGCTGGCCCGTCCGGAAGTGAGCAACGCCTTGTCGGCCAGCGAGATGCGTTGTAACAGACAATATCCCAGCACTTTGTCCACCGCATTGTGACGACCGATGTCTTCGGCCAGGGTCACCAGTCGCCCATGGGGGTCAAAAAGGGCCGCAGCGTGCGTCCCGCCGATTTGTTGATGAACGGCTTGCAAATCGCGCATGCTTTGGGCCAGGCCAAGCAGCGTCTCGGCGGCAAAGGTGACCTGGCAGGGCAGATAGGGCAACGTCTCACTCAGGGCGCTGACCTCGGCCGCGCCACACCCAGAGCGGATCAGCCGGATCACGTCGGAAGAACGGTCGGGCGGCACAAAGCCCTCGGCAGTTGTGCGCACCTCAACGCGGTTTCGAGAGGTCATTTCATCCGGGCCTTCTCTGCCATCCGGCGCAGGATGTCCCAGGCCGCAATGGTGGATGAGCACAAGATCGTCGGCGCTGCGCACATAACCCTCGCTGACACAAAATCCGGCAGCCAGTTCTTTTTCTTGCCCCGGCATACGCATCAACACGGCAACGCGCTGCCCGTTGATAACGATTTCGAGCGGTTCTTCGACGATCACCCGGTCTTCTGTCTGCTCACAGATGCCCGGCCGCACGCGTTGAATCGGCCAGACAAGACATGGTTGTTGAGATGGTATTGAGGCAACATTTTTGTTCATGATCTACCTTTGACCCGGCTGAAAAAGGTCGATATGCCGACGTCGACGCTTGGGAGCACGCCGGTGGCCACCTCTTGGCCTCGAAATGAAATCTGATTATAATTCGAGATGTCCGGACGCACAAATTCGTGCAAAAGGGTGACTGTCACCGTTTGGCGAGCACATTATGGTCAACAATGTCAGTGGAATCATTCTGGCCGGCGGCAAAAGCTCCCGGCTGGGGCAAAACAAGGCGCTGATCGACCTGGCAGGCAAGCCGGTCATTCAACACGTGGTAGATACATTGCGCCAGTTGGTCGACGAAATTGTGCTGGTCACCAACACGCCGGACATCTTGGCTTTTTTGGGAGTGCGCATGGTCGCCGACCGCTACGTTGGCGCCGGTCCGCTGGGTGGGTTGCATGCTGGCTTGAGCGCGATCGACGGTGAATATGGGTTGGTCGTGGGCTGCGATATGCCCTTTCTCAATGCGGCGTTGCTCAAGCACATGCTTTTACAAAGAACAGGCTATGACATCGTTATGCCGCGTATCGGGAATTACTATGAACCCTTGCATGCTCTCTACGGCCGGCATTGCCTGAGCGCCATTGAACATAGCCTTCAAAATGGACAACGACGCTTGCTCGGCTTTGCAGATCAACTCCAAGTGCGCTACGTCGAGCAAGATGAAATTCTTCGATTCGACCCTCAGCAGCTTTCCTTTTTCAACCTCAATTCGCCGGATGATCTGACGCGTATGCGCGAAATCGCCCAAACCGGACGGCGTTCCCCATCTGAGCTGTAAACAACCGGCGTTTCGTTTGGGGGCATGGCGGCGTTGCGGTCTGGCCCAAGTCGCCACGCCACCTTTGGCCAAGTCCGGTAAACAACGAACCCGTGCAACCAGGCTCTGCACGGGTTCGGTGAGGTCACTTTTGACGGTTCGGCTTATTTCCGTCCGTACACCCACCAATAGATGGCGCCGACAAACAACCCACCCCCGACGATGTTCCCCAACGTCGAAGGAAGCAGGTTGTTGAACAAGAACTGTCCCCAGGTCACCGCTGCGCCGTTGAACATGCCCAACGGGATAAAGAACATATTGGCCACACTGTGTTCAAAGCCGATGGCCACAAAGGCCATGATCGGAAACCAGATGCCCCATACCTTGCCGATCACATCGTTGGCCGAAACGGCCAGCCACACGGCCAGACAGACCAGCCAGTTACAGCCGACCCCGCGCCAGAAGACTTGCCAAAAGGTCAGAGCCACTTTGCCTTCGGCGATGGCTTTGGTAGCAGCCAAATAGGGGTCTTTGTTGAACAGGGCGCCGCCATAGTTACTGGCGATGAAGGCCAAAAAGAGCGAGCCAATGAAATTGCCCACATACACGATGACCCAGTTGCGCAGCAGACCGGCCCATTTGGCCCTGCCGGCCAGGCAGCTTGGGGTGATGACCCCTACATTGCCGGTAAACAGCTCGGCGCCGGCAATCACGACGAGCATAAGGCCGACCGGGAAGGTGCCGGCAAAGACCAATTTGGCCAATCCACCGAATCCTTCGGCGGTGATGCCCCGGCCGGTGGCAATGGCAACTGTGCCCCCCAAGGCGATGTAGGCCCCGGCCAGAAAAGACAACAGCAACAACTTGAGCCAGTGGTTTTCGGCTTTGGTCTTGCCGATGGTGCATGCGCTGTCTACAATTTCGCCTGGACTTTTGAGACCGACTGTCATTTGTTCCTCCTTGATGAAATAGAATATGGATTTGAAAGACTCTTTGGAAACCGCTGAAAAACTCGTTCACCGCCGAGAACGCCAAACATTACTTCGCACCCTTAATTTCACAAAACCTGGCGGTTCAAATGACTTTTTTCCGGGAAATCCTCGAGGGTTTGCCCCCCAAATCTATCACCCTCCCCAGGGCATGCCGGCATATTCCTGAAAAGCTTTGTCGTGCATATCTTTGAAAAGTTTTTCGTGGCCGCGTTCCCATTTGGCCAACATGGCCAAAGCTTTTTTAGCCTCCGAATCGGCTACTTGTTCGGCGGCCATTTCGTAAAACTCGGCCAAATCGCGCTCGATCAGATAAGCCATTCGCAGCACCGGCAAATCGGGCACCATCGCTTCGATCACAGTTTGATCGAGCATTTCACTGGCCGCACGTTGTGAGAAAAAGCCTTGTTGTTCCAGCCTTTGCCCGACATCGATCCCGCGGCCGCCGCCGGCATCCAGCCCGGCGATCAGAGAGTTGATGAATTCAATGTGTTTTTTCTCTTCTTCGGCCAGCTTTTCAAAGGTGCCGGTCGCTGCTGCGTGACTGAAACGGCTCGCATTGCTGGCGAAAAAATTCAAACCTTCATGTTCGCGCTGAAGCGCATACTCGTACACTTTGCGAACGTCCATGGTTGACCTCCAAATTGGTTGGGGGGAGATGGACTGGTCGGCCCATCTCCCGTGGTTAAGCAGCACAGAGATGCCGTCCTACGGCAACATCCCTATGCGTTGGCCTGCACACGAATTGCACACACTTTGAGTTCGGGGATCTTGGCCGTCGGGTCAAATGCGGCGTTGGTCAGCTTGTTGATGGCCGCCTCGGCCCAGTGGAAAGCCATAAAGACCACCCCCGGCTCGGTCATATCGCTGACCTGCGCCCTGGCCACGATCTCACCGCGCCGTGAAGTCAGGCGCACCGGCTGCCCATTTTGGATGTTGAGCTTTTTAGCGTCCTGCGTGTTGATCTCGACCCAGCCTTCCGGCACGTGCGCATCGAGCGGCGCCGAATGGCGCGATTGGGTGCCGGTGTGATAGTGGTAGAGGATGCGCCCGGTGGTCAGGATGAACGGATATTCTTCATCCGGTTCCTCGGCGGGCGGCTGCCAGTCTACCGCGCTAAAGAGGCCCAACCCACGGCTGAACTTGCCCACGTGCAAAATCGGCGTGCCCGGATGGTCGGTGCTGGGGCATGGCCAGCAAAGTCCCTGGTCGCCGATTCGTTCGTAAGTGATGCCGGCATAGCTGGGGGTCAGGCGGTTGATCTCGCGCATGATCTCTTCCGGGCCGCTGTAGGTCAACTCGGCATAGCCCATCCGTCGGGCCACCTGGCCGACGATCCACCAATCTTGCTTACATTCGCCGGGAACGGGAACGGCCGGGCGAATGAACTGCACCCGGCGCTCGGTGTTGGTGATCGTGCCCAGTTTTTCTGCCCAACTGGCCGCCGGCAGCACCACATCGGCCAACCGTGCCGTCTCGGTGAGGAAAATGTCCTGCACCACCAGAAAATCGAGCGCTTTCAGGCAGTGCTCAGTATGGTTCAGATCGGGGTCGGAGAGCATGGGGTTTTCGCCCATGATGTACATGGCCTTGATCTGCCCCGCTTCGGCGGCGTTGAGCATCTGAATGACGGTGAGGCCGACCTTGTTGTCCAGTGGCACGCCCCAGGCTTCCTCGAATTTCTTTTGTGCTGCTTCCAGCGTCACTGCCTGGTAGGCCGTGTAGACATTGGGCAGCGCGCCCATATCGCACGCGCCTTGCACATTGCTCTGCCCGCGCAAGGGGTTGACGCCGCCGCCGCGCACGCCCATATTGCCCAGCAGCATTTGCAAGTTGGCGCACGAGAGCACGTTTTGATGGCCGCAGGTGTGCTGGGTGATGCCCATCGAGTAGATCAGCGCGCCGGGCCGGTTGGCAGCCAGGATGTGCGCCGCCTCGACGATTTCTGGGGCGGTGATGCCACAGATTGCCGCGGCTCGCTCCGGCGGGTATTCCAGCACTTTGGCCTTAAAGGCCTCGAAATTCTCGGTGCGTTCGGCCACAAAATTCTTGTCATACAGCTCTTCGGTGATCAACACGTACATGATGCCGTTGAGCAGGGCGATGTCGGTGCCGGGCTTTTGGCGAATATGCAGGGTGGCATACTCGCTGATCGGGATGCGTCGTGGGTCGCAGACGATCAGTTTGGCTCCACGCCGCTTGACCGCCTGGCGAATACGCATACCAAAGACAGGGTGCTGTTCAGTGGTGTTAGAACCGATAATAAAGTAACATTGTGCATCGTTAATCAAATCGTCGAACGAGTTGGTCATCGCGCCGGAGCCGAACGCAGCCGCCAGGCCGGTCACCGAGGCACTGTGGCAGAGGCGGGCACAATGGTCTACGTTGTTGGTGCCCATCACTGCGCGCGCAAACTTTTGCAGCACATAGTTTTCTTCGTTGGTGCACTTGGCCGAGGCCAAAGCGGCAAAGGCGCCGGGGCCGAATTGCGTCTTGACCTGGCGGAGTTTGTCGGCAACCAAATCCAGAGCCTCGTCCCAGGTGGCCGGTTCCAACGGGCCGCCTTTGACGCGACGGATGAGCGGCTGGGTCAGCCGGTCGGGATGATGGACGTAATCCCAGCCAAAGCGCCCCTTGACGCAGGTGAGGCCGTGGTTGGCCGGGGCGTCCCATTTGGAGGTCACCTGCACGATCCGGCCGTCTTTGACGTTCAGATCGAACTGGCAGCCCACGCCGCAATAGGAGCATGTGGTGGTGACCTTTTGGAACTCCCATTCGCGGCCTTTGCCCAACCGCTGCTTGGGAACCAGCGTGCCGACCGGGCAGACGGCCACGCACATGCCGCAGAACTCGCACGGGCTGTCGGCCAGATTGCCGTCAAAAGCGGTGCCTACCTTGCTGTCAAAGCCGCGTTCGATCAAGCCGATGGCCTCCACGCCATTGAGTTCGTCGCAGGCGCGGATGCAGCGCCGACAGAGAATGCACTTGGTATAATCGCGGGTGAAAAAGGGATTGGGGTCGGTGTCCGGGTATTCGTGCCGCATCCCCGGATAGCGCGATTCTTTGATGCCGTACTCGTAGGCCAGGTCTTGCAATTCACAGTTTCCGGCCCGCTCGCAGGTCATGCAGTCGAACGGGTGGTCGGAAAGCAGCAGTTCCAGCACAAAGCGGCGCGATTCTTCGCACTTGGGCGAGCGCGTGTGCACCACCATACCTTCAGACACCTGAAACGTGCAGGCCGGTTGAAGGGTGCGTTGCTTTTCCACCTCCACCAGGCATACCCGGCATGCACCGATCGGCACAAGGGCCGGATGGTGACAGAGCGTGGGGATTTCGATACCTGCACTTTGGGCCGCTTCCAGGATCGTTTGTCCGGCCTGAGCGGCAATTTGTTTGCCATCTATGGTGACGTTGACCAATGCCATCACGGGGCTCCTTTCATAATGACAAATAACCAATAACAACTATTTCGTTTTAAGCAGCGCAAACTCTTCTTCCGTCGCCGGACGATCCGGTTTGGCTTCCTGGGGCAAGCCGAACGTTCGCAGCCATTCCAGGTCGCAACGCAGGCAACGTTTGCATTCTTCACGGATCACTTCGCCGGGCATGCACGGCTCGACTTCGGCAAAATTGCCTTTGCGCTTCTCGACCGGCAATTCCTGCGGATGTGGCCGTCTGGCATCGGCATAATCGTCGAGGTTGAACAGTTGCTCAACCGCCTGATAGCCAGGCAGAATGACTTCTTTGGCTGCTTGGCCGGTACGCAGGTAAATGTCCACCGAGCGGGCCACCTGGTTGCCCTGCGCCACTGCCTGGATCACCGTCGCCGGGCCGAGCACCACATCGCCAGCTGCAAAAACGCCCTTACGGGTGGTTTGCAATGCGCGATCAACGACAAAGGTCGAGTCGCGGTTAAAGCCCATGCCGCATGCCTCGCACGAATCGGAATCGGGGTCGAAGCATTGCAGGTCGGGTTCTTGCCCGATGGCCGGGATCAGCACGTCCAGCGGCAAGACAAACTCGGAGCCTTTGACTTCTACCGGACGGCGGCGGCCGCTGCGATCAAAATCACCCAGGACGTAGCGGAGACATTCAACGCCTTCGACCTTGCCGTTGCCGAGAATACGGGTGGGGTTGGTCAAAAAGTGGAAAACGGCTCCTTCTTCTTCGGCCGCAGCGATTTCTTCCTTGTGGGCAGGCATTTGTTCACGGTCGCGGCGGTAGATCAAATGCACCTCGCTTGCCCCCAGTCGCCAGGCGGTGCGCACGGCGTCGATGGCCACATCTCCACCGCCGACCACCCCGACGCGCTTGCCGGCCAGGTAGGGCACGTTGGTGTTGAGGGCGACGTTGCGCAAAAAATCGACGCCTGGGTAGACGCCGGGCAGGTTTTCCCCTTCGATGCCCAACCCACGGCAGTGGTGTGCGCCGATGGCCAGGATGATCGCGTGGTACTCTTTGGCCAGGTCCTCGAACAAAATGTCCACACCGACGGTGACGTTGGTCTGCACTTCGATGCCGGCGCGCAAGATACCGGCGATCTCGAAATCGAGCACCTGGCGTGGCAGACGATATTCGGGAATGCCGACGGCCATCATTCCGCCCAACACGGGCAATTTTTCAAAAATTTTAACCTTATGTCCCATCTGGGCCAGGCGCAGCGCCGCCGTCAGACCGGCCGGGCCGGAGCCGACCACGGCCACTTTTTTGCCGGTGGGCGGTGCAACCGTCGGTGTCCACGGATGGGCCATTTCCTGATCGGCCATATAGCGCTTGATCTGGCGAATGGCAATCGGCTCATCGATGTCACCCCGCCGACAACGTGTTTCGCAAAAGGCCGGGCAGACGCGCCCGCAGACCAGCACAAAGGGGTTTTTGCGGCGATGAATCTCGATCGCTTCGGCCGTTTTGCCCTGGGCGGTCAAGGCGATCCAGCTCGGAATGTCGATTTCGGCCGGGCAGGCGTTGATGCAGCGGGCGACCACCAGCGGCTGGCAGATGCTGGCCGGACAACGCTTGTCGAGCACATGGGTCTCGAATTCTTCGCGGAAAAAGCGCAGGGCCGATTTGATCGGGCCGGGGGTGAGTTGGCCAAGCGCACACAAAGACCCGGTTTCCATTCCCTCGGCGATTTCTTCGATGGTTTCGATGTCCTTCATTGTGCCTACGCCGTTGGTGATGCGGGTGAGCAATTCCAGCATGCGCTTGCCTCCCACACGACAGGGGACGCACTTGCCACAGCTTTCGGCCTGCGCAAAGGTGAGAAAGAATTTGGAAAATTCGACCATGCACGTGTCTTCGTCTACCACGATCATGCCGCCGGAACCCATCACCGCGCCGATTTCTTTGAGCGAGTCGAAATCGACCTTGACGTTGAGGTGTTCGGTGGGAATGCAACCGCCCAGCGGGCCGCCGGTCTGCACAGCTTTGAACTTTTTGCCGTTGGGAATGCCGCCGCCGATATCGTAAACGATTTCGCCAACGGTGATCCCCATCGGCACCTCGACCAGGCCGGTGTTGTTGACTTTGCCGGTCAGGGCAAAAATGGCTGTGCCGGGGCTTTTGGGTGTGCCGATGCCGGCAAACCATTCGGCGCCATGCAAGATGATCTGCGGGACGTTGGCATACGATTTAACGTTGTTGAGGTTTGTCGGCTTGCCCCACAGTCCCTTGACGGCCGGGAAGGGCGGACGGGGACGCGGCTCACCGCGGCGACCTTCGATGGAGGCCAGCAAGGCGGTTTCTTCGCCGCAGACGAACGCGCCGGCTCCTTCTTTCACCTTGAGATGAAAGTTGAAATCGGTGCCCAGGATGCCATCACCGAGCAAGCCGTATTCTTCGGCCTGGGCAATGGCCGTTTTGAGCCGTTTGATCGCCAGCGGATACTCGGCGCGACAGTAAACATAGCCCTCGTCGGCGCCGATGGCATAAGCACACAAGGTCATCCCTTCGATCAGCGAGTGCGGGTCGCCTTCGATGATCGAACGGTCCATAAAGGCGCCGGGGTCCCCCTCGTCGGCATTGCAGACCACGTATTTCTTGTCGGATTTGGCGCTGGCGGTAAAACGCCACTTGAGGCCGGTGGGAAAACCGGCCCCACCACGTCCGCGCAAGCCCGAATCGAGCACGGTTTGGATGACCTGGTCGGGAGTCATCTCGAACACCGCTTTGCTGAGGGCGGCATAACCGTCGCGGGCAATGTATTCTTCGATGTTTTCGGGGTCGATCATGCCGCAGTTGCGCAGAGTGATGCGAACCTGCTTGCTGTAAAAGGGAATGTCACCGTAAAAGGGCACCTCGGCCATCACTTCGGGGGTTTTGTAGGTCAGCCGGTCGACCACACGCCCTTTGATCAGCGTTTCTTCGACCACTTCCGGCACGTCTTCGGCATGCACCCGGCAATAGAAAATGCCTTCCGGATAAATGATCATCACCGGGCCCATCGCGCAAAAGCCCCGACAGCCGGTACGGATGAGTTGCACCTCGTTCGAGAGGCCGCGTTTTTCAAGCTCTTGCACCATTGCGCTGATCGTCTTGGCCGAGCCGGAGGCATCACAGCCGGTTCCTCCGCAGATCAACACGTTGGCGCGGTACAAAGGTTCTGTCATGTTCTCTCCTTATTTCGTCGTTATGCCTGGCTTGTGGTGCTGATCCCTTCCGGCGACACCTGACCAAAGACCCACTCTTGCACCACATTGCCGTTAATCAGGTGTTCTTCGATCAGCCGCGGCACCATATCGGGGTGGACATTGCCATAGGTGATGCGTGGCCGTCCGGCCTGTTCGATGTCGACCAGCGGCTCTTTGGAACACATCCCAATGCAGCCGACGGTAGTCACATGGGCTTCGATGTTGCGTTTTTTGAGTTCTTCCAGAATTGCATGCATGGTTTCGCGTGCACCGGCCGCAATGCCGCAGGTGCCCATGCCGACGGTGATTTTGGTGCCCGTTTCGGTACGGATTCTGAGTTCTTGTTGCGCCTGTTCTCGAATGCGCTTCAAATCTTCCAAAGACTTGATTTTCGGCATCAAAAGCTCCTTTCCAAATGGATGTGTAGCGCGATCGCGCCGCACACCTGTGGTTTGGGTTACCGTGCTAATGTTTGTTCGCCTTCGGCGATGAATTCGCGCAGCCATTCCCGCACCTGGGGATGGGTGAGCGGTATGTCGCCCAGTTCACGTTTGAAATCGGCAGTATCAAACTCGAACGTCTCGGACCGGTGGTTGCTTTGAATTCGATGCGTGTAATAGAGTTCGAATGGCTCATTGCGCATCAAGATGGCCACCAGGGTGGCGGTCATATCGCCCAGCGGCGCCCGGTCGATGTGGCTGTGCTGAAAGGTTGCCGTGACCGTGGTGCCACATCCTGGCCTGGAGACCAGTTCCAGCCCGCCACCACAGCGCTCGGCAGCGGCAGCCAAAAGGGGAATGCCCAGCCCGACATGTCGCGTGGTGCGAGTGGTGAAGAAAGGATCGCGCACCCGTTGCAGCGTTTCAGCGTCCATTCCACGCCCGTTATCTTGAACGCGGAGGGTCAACCGGTCGGCATCCAGGTCTTCATCCACCAACAGGTCGATCCGTGTAGCCTGGGCGGCAATGGCATTTTCGACAATGTCCAGGACGTGCTGGGCTAATTCGCGCATCAAACTAGGCCGAAAGCGTTAAATAATTACACATTGTTAAATTACGTACCGCTTACTGCCTGTCCGAAAAACCGTACAAGCAGCATCCCTATGCCGCTTGTACCAACACATAGGGATGGGTCGGTTACGTTTTTCGAATAGGTTCTTAATCCAAACTATCGATGATCTCGATCATCTTGGCCGGCACGAGGTGTCCGACCACTTGATCGTCGATCATGGCAACCGGAGCCAGACCACACGAACCGAGACAGTAAACCACCTCGTAGGTGTACTTGTAATCGGGCGTTGTCTGACCGGCCTTGATCCCCAAATGATTTTCGATGGCCTCAATGATGCCGGCCGCGCCACGCACATGACAGGCCGTTCCATCACACTGACGGATGATGTGCCGGCCGCGCCGCTCCAGATAAAACTGCGCATAAAAGGTGACCACCCCATACACCTGACTCAGCGGAACATTCATTCCCTCGGCAATGGCTTGAAGCACTTCTTTAGGCAGCCAGCCGTAAATCTCTTGGGCTTTTTGCAAAACCGGAATCAAAGCGCCTTTTTGGCCGGCATATTCTTCGAGTACCTGGTACAATGGGGCCAGATCGAGTTCTTCTTCCATTCTATGCTCCTCAAAAATTCTGCGAATTTATGTTGCGTACAATCACACCTCGCCCTTGCGCCTCCTCCTCGCGGACGGCCAGAGCCAGGCGGAGTTCCGAGATAGCGGGTTGTTCAACCCAAATTTGCGTGCGTGCAACCAGTTCGTTCAAACGATGTGCATCGCCGTTGACCACAATCCCGTAACGGTTTAACTGCGGAAAACGGACACGCGCATCGGCCGGGGTGGTGTTGACCGACACCTCGACGCCGGCAATCGGCAGCGTTGGGGGAATGAACCCCAGGTTAGAGAAAATGCTGTACGAAGGCCGGTCAACGTGAGCAGGCAGACACAAACCGCCCAAGTTGTTCACTGCGGCGACAATTTGCTCAACCGACATCGAGGTTGAGGCCGCCAGCAGCCGCTCGTCGGTGCGCAGGTACTCACCGGTCGCGTCGACCACATACTGTGCGCCGAACAAGTCTGGATCGTTTTCAAGGTTAGGCAGGGCACAGGCGACCTGCTCATCCCATGCCAGGGCCTGCTCCAGGGTATCAAAGAGGCAAAGCAGATGTACTTCTTCGCGGCTTTGCACCTCCATGCCCGGCAACACAACCAGACCACTGCCCTGCGCCGCTTCAAGAACTGCCGCCACGTTGGCCACACAATTGTGATCGGTGATGGCAATAGCGTTTACTCCCAGTGCCACCGCCCGCTGCACGATCAACGGTGGGATCATTTCCACTTCGGCACATGCCGATAACACGGTATGTACATGTAAATCTATGATAAATTTCTGCATTGGACGCTATTCGACGCCCATTTTAGCCAGTTTGCCGACGACGGTGAAGGTGTTTTCTTGGGTTGCCAACAGGTTGATCCCTTCTTCGCGGGCTTTGGCCAGCGTGACTTCATCGGGCCGCGCGCCTTCGGTCATCACCACCGCGGCCAGACCGATCAATGAAGCCACGGCGATCACGTTGACATGGGCTTGCAGGGTAACCCAGATGTTTCCTTCTTTGGCCCCGGCGAGCACACAGCTCAACAAGTCGGAGGCGTACCCACCGGTGATCGGACGGTCGAGGTTGGCATCGTTCAACAGTTCGAGTTGGAGCCGTTCAACGACCTCTTTGACAGTCATGGTGGTCATCGTCATGGTTCCTTTACTGGCTCAGCCTGAACAAGATTTGCAGGTGAGTGCCTACGCCCACCGAAGATTGGAGATGCATCTCATCGGCACAGTTTTGGATATTGGTCAGCCCCATTCCGGCGCCAAAGCCCATCTCACGAATCCATTCCGGAGCGGTGGAAAAACCGGGCAGCAAAGCCTGTTCGATGTCTTCAATGCCCGGCCCATCGTCAATCACGTCAATGCGCAACAATTCGGGGCGAATGCGTGCTTCGATCCGCCCGCCGTGCGTGGCGTGAACCACCAGGTTCATTTCAGCTTCATAGGCTGCTACGGCCACGCGACGTAAAATCTGTGGCTGCAAGCCCAGCCGTTGTAGTGAACGCCTGATCTGGCTGGAAGCCCGCCCGCCGTGCGCAAAGTCTTTGGGTTGCACGGTATACCGCAGGGTGATGCTGGTATCTTCCGAGACGACATCTTCAAAAAAATAACGCGCGCGGGGAAGTTCTGCCTCGCGTTGTCGATAATCGATGTCCAGTTGTTTCAAAGTGCCGCGAATCACGTCGCCGCGGGTCAAGATGCCAACCAGCTCACCGGTGCGGCGACGAACCACCGGAAATCGTCCGTAATTGGTCTTTTCCAGCTTTTTAATTGCTTCAATGACCATTTCGCCGGGGTGAAGGACCTCCGGATTAGGGGTCATCCGTTCTCCCACCGTTTGGTCCATCTGGCCTGCTTCCAGGGCCTCGATCAGATCGGCCAGGCTGATCACACCGACCAGCCGTCCTTCCTGGACAACCGGCACACCCGAGATACGCCTTTCGCGCAAGATGCGCTGAAATTCGCGCATTGGCGTCTCTGGGGTGACGGCGATCACGTCGCGGGTCATCACCTCTTCGACGCGCAGTTGATAGAAAATCTCTTGAATGCGCGTGACATCGGCCATTGGTGTGCCCATCAAGGCGTCCGCGTATACTCGGCGCCCTCGCCGAGGCCGGGAAGTCCGGCCCGGTAAAGCAATCCACTGGCCTCGTACATCGTGTAACGAGTCGCCAGCAAGATGATCCCGGCTTCTTCGGCCAGGGCGATCATCTCGGCCGAAGGCAGTTTAGACCTGACAAAGAGCAAAACCCGAATGCCCAGCATCTCGGCCGTGCGAATCACCTGCGAATTGGTCAGCCCGGTGATCAGCAGCCCTCCCTCACGTCCAAAACGAAGCACATCGCTCATCAGATCGGCGCTGAACCCGCAATTGACCGGTTCGTCCAGATCGGCATCGGATGAGACAACAATGCCGTTTACGGCTATCAACACATCACGCACACGGATCATCGGCACCTACTTGGCCTATCCGAAAAATCGTACAAGCGGCATCCCTATGCCGCTTATACCGACGCATAGGGATGCGTCGGCTACGTTTTTTCGGATAGGCTCTTAGAATTCGTCAACCGGAAAATCACGTCCGATCACCAGGACAATGTCAAATTCGCCGACATCCGAACGGTAAAAGACGTGATCGGGCGAAATGTGAAATACGTTAATCAGCCAATCGACGGTAAAAGGCTTTTCACTGTAGACGTTCAGTTCGGTATATGGCTGGTCGAATGAAGCCGCGTTTTGTGGTTCGCCAACTTCAAGCCCCTGGTTTTCGATAAAACCGCTGATCCGACCGGCCAGCCCGCGGATAGACGTACCGTTGTAAACAACAATGCGCGCTTTTTCTCGTTCGAGCTTTTCGACCACGCTGGTCTCTTGTGGTTCGACCTGAGGTGTAGGAATGCGAAAGAGACGGTCGATGATCGGGCGGGCCTTGGTTGAGTCATAGAGCAACACCTGCATCCCGTCGGGAAGTTGAGCATCGACGGCCATTCGCCGGTCGATGGAGGCGGTGCGGATGTTGGCCTGGTCGACTTCTAATGCCCAGTTGGCCATTTGCACCATCAGATCGACAGGGATGTCGGTTTGGAGCGAATCGCCCAGGTCGCGGTAGAGCTGAGGAAGCTGGGCAACCAATTGGGGCAGGTTGCTCAGGCTCAAAACCTTGTCGCGCACGGCCATGATGATCTGACGCTGGCGATCCATCCGGCTGAAATCATCGCTCCCGTAGCGGGTGCGCGCGTATTTGAGGGCCGTTTTGCCGTCAAAGTGATGTTGCCCGGCCGGAATGTACAGTCGCTCAACCCGGTAGTCATCGGTTGGGTATTTGGCATCGTCAATGGTTTGGGGAACGTTGATGTCGATACCGCCAATGGTATCGATGATCTGCTCAAAGCCGGTGAAATTGAGCCGCACATAATAATGCGGTCGCACACCGATTGTATTGTAGACCGTCTTCATCGCCAATGCCGGGCCGCCACCGGGGTATTTCTCGACTTCGCCCCAATAGTGCGCCGAGGTAATCTTGCCTGACTCGTGATTGGGCAGGGGAATGCGCACCCACAAATCGCGTGGAATGGAGAGCAGGCTGATGCTCTTTTCTTTGGGGTTGATCGAGGCCAGGATCATCGTGTCGGTACGGCAGGCCGTGCTTTCACCGGGCCGTTGATCGATGCCCAGAAACAAAACGTTGATCGGCTCCAGGGTTTCGATGTTGGGATAGACTGTATGAACCGATGTACCGGGGGCTTGGGGCGGCTCAGAAGCAATTTTCTCTGCCTCGGCCGGCTGCTCGATCATCCTGGTCGGATGATTCACCGGTTTGACCACCGCCGGAATGGTGTGAAAGGTGGTATGCGCTGCAAACTCGCGGACATAAATATAGGCCCAAGAGCCGCCATACAGCCCAACGGCAATCAGGCCTATATAAACCAAGCTATAGAGCAACTGTGCCCATAAAAAGACAGGACGCGTGCCGGCGCGTTCTCGGTTCATTCAACGTTCTCCCCACCAGGGTTGATTTGGGGCAAACCAAAACAAACTCTCCTGGAAATGCAAACGAAGAAAATTATATCATGGTTGGTATATCTTGGCAAAAGTTGGTTGGAATCCTGGCCCATCCTTGCCAGGACAAGAGCCAACCTTTCCGAGAGCGAGTTGGGTACCCCCGGTGATTTGCTAACTGAAATCCGAATCTCTTGAAAAAAGGTCGAATATGGCGAACAGATCAAAACGATCAGATTATCAAGTATCCTGGAGCTTGGCCAATTGTTCTTGATAAGCGCCGATCAACGTCCACCCAGGCAATTTAGAGGATTATCGGCCCTTTTCAGCAAAGCCAAATCTTTGACGCTTTTTTTTTCTCGTGCTATAATGCCGACCGGTGTTGACCTGACCGCTCGCCTGGTTAGCCAGCTCTCCGTCATCGAATCACGAGAAAGGAGTGCGAATGGCAGATCGTCAGACTCGTTTTTCTCTGGGCTTGTTCAGCGGCCGCCGAGGGCGTAAAATCCAAGAGGCTCTGACCGCTTACCTCTTTTTACTTCCCGCGCTGTTGATTATCATCACCTTTGGGCTATGGCCGGTCTTGCACGCATTTTATGTCAGCCTTCATCGGTGGAACATCAGGCCCAAAGGCTCAACTTGCGTTCCCTATTGGCTGGCCCGGATTGGCCTGGGCGCTCCCCAAGCACTGACCCGAACCGATTGTCTCGGATTGGGGAACTATACCAGCCTGCTGGGGCTTCAAGACCCTCCGGCCGTGTTGAAGATGATTCTGGCGCTGATTGTATGGGCTGTAGCCTATTCCCTGTGGCGTTCGCGGACGACGATTGCCGGGGCCCAGAAGCGTGCCCACGTCGTCGGTGCAAGTGTGTTGGCGCTGGTTGGCGCAGGGTTGCTACTTTGGTCTCTGCCCGGCCTGCTGGCTTCCGGCGAATGGACCTACCTGGTCAGCATCGGCCTGGTTTTAATCGCCTGGCTGACCTGGAAAGGCGCACAAATCTACAGCGCTATGCGCCTTGGACTGCACATTCTGGCGCTTTGTGCGCTGTTGGGCGGGGCGGGTTTTTTCTTTTTTGTCGATTTCAACCGCATGTGGACGTCAGGCAGCGCACAACTCTTTTATTCGCTGATTCGCACCCTTTTTTACTCGCTGGGCACCGTGCCTGTGCAACTCAGCGTCTCACTGATATTGGCCTATATCCTCTTTCAAAACATCAAAGGGCGGGGGCTGTTCAGGTTGATCTACTTTTTGCCCTACGTCGCCCCCACCGTTGCCACTTCGGTGGTGTTCAAGCGCATCTTTTCTTTGCGCGAAACCGGTTTGATGAATCAAATCATCGGTTTGTTCGGCCTGCCACCGATGCGCTGGCTGAATGAACCCAAGGCCATTATGCCGTTGCTCGTGGATACCTTGAACGGCATTCTTAAAACTAACCTGGTCTGGCCGAAAATCGAAGGCCCGTTGGGGGCGTTCTTGAACGGCCCAAGCCTGGCCCTGATTTCGGTGATGATTTATAACTGGTGGGTCTATATCGGCTATGATGCCGTGATCTATCTCGCCGGTTTGGGCAACATCCCCGGCGAGCTGTACGAAGCGGCAGCAATCGATGGCGCCAATCGCTGGACTTCTTTTTTCCGAATCACCATTCCTCTTCTTTCGCCGACCATCTTTTTCCTGGCGATCATGGCCACCATCGGCACATTCAAGGCCTTTAACAGCATCTGGGTGATGTACGAAAGAAATTCTCTCGACACGGTAGATACGACCAGCATCCTTATCTTTCGTACCTTCCGCAGCAACGGACAATTCGGCGAGGCCGCGGCAATGTCTTTTATTTTGTTTGCGATCATTTTTGCCTTGTCGAAAATTCAACAGCGGGTCGGAGAAAAGGTGGTGTTCTATGGCTAAACCCCGCTCAACCGGCAATCGGCTTCAACATATCCTGATCTTAATTGTGATGTATGCAATCTTGATCGTCGGCGCAGCGATTATGCTTCTTCCTTTCGGCTGGATGTTCACCACCTCGATTATGACCCTGGGCGAGGCTAACACCGGGCGCTTGCTGCCGCGCGCAGCCAGATTGACCTGCCCGCATGTCAATCTGGACAAGACGGTTGAGGGCAGTGTCACCGGCTTTGCGGTCAGTCCCAAACTGGCCGAGGGGGTATCAGAACTGCCTACCGACAGCTATTATGTCGAGATCCGCCAGGAAGAAGGGGGCGGCCAATGGCAGTTTCGCCTGGTCAACAACCAAGGGAAAGCAGTCGAAATCGGGCAGATCGGCCGGCCCGGTGGCCCTTTTACCGCCGACTGGCAGCCTCTGCCGCCGGCAGGCGGGCCGTTCGACACCGAACGCGGTCTGACGATCACCTTTGCCCCGGCCGGCGCTTACACTGTTGCCGACCGCCGCAGCGGCGCAGCGCGCGTCGACTATGTTAACTGCTGTCAGTATCCCACCTGGATGGTCGAAAAGCAATTGGCCGAACAGGCCGAACGCCGTTACACCGGCCCCGAAATGTCGGATGATCTGACCACCTGCCGCACGTTCGGACATCAAATATCTTATTTTTTTCTCGATTTTTTGGGTAGCAACTATTGGCAGGCCTGGACGGCGGCCAAATTCGGCAAATATCTGTTCAACAGCATCATCATCACCGGCATTACCATCATCGGCACACTGATCTTTTCCACGTTGGCCGCTTATGCCTTTGCGCGAATCGAATTTCCCGGACGAAATGCCATCTTTGCCTTGCTCCTTTCTACCTTGATGATCCCGGCTACGGTGACGATGATCCCCAATTTTTTGACCATCACCGGCAACAACCCGCTTTTGCCGTTCATCAACTGGTACGACAAATTGGCCGCGTTGACCGTGCCTTTTATGACCAGCTTTTTTGACATTTTTTTGCTGCGCCAGTTCTTTGCCCAGATTCCCCACGAACTGTGGGATGCTGCACAGATCGACGGCGCCGGACATCTGCGTTTTTTGTTCAAAGTGGTATTGCCCCTTTCCAAAGCACCGATCATGACCGTGGTGATTTTCAACTTTATTACCTCTTGGAACTCGTTGCTCTGGCCGTTGATCGCCACACGGGCCGGCTCCAGGTGGTGGCCGATTGCCGTAGGCCTGCAGAATTTTGTCAGTGAGGCCGGGCCGGAAACACACCTGTGGATGGCCGGGGCAACCATCAGCATGCTTCCCGTTCTCATCTTGTACCTGATCGCCCAGAGACAATTCATCGAGGGCATCGCCACCACAGGGTTGAAAGGCTAATCTGTATCGGACAAACCCGGCAGTTGCAGCAGACCGCAAGAGCGGCCGGGGTGAACCTTCAGGCGGAACGTTCCGGCAAGCCCTGACGCTGCAACTCGATTGAGGTCTATCGGGTTTACGTGCGAATTCTGACGCCCGATTGTCGTTGAAAGGGGGTGATGGGTATCGAAAATGGTTAGCACATTTGGATCATTTGTGCTGTTTTAAAATGTTTATTGTAACTTTAGGGAGGTTAAAATGAAGAAGTGGTTATATGTGCTTTCCGCATTGACTATTTTGTCTCTTTTGTTCCTGCCGGCCTGCCAAAAAAAGACGGCACAGCCGGGCGAGAGAACCTCGTATGAAAAGGTGAATCCCAAGGGCGCAACCGTGCTCTGGTGGCATCAGCACACCAAGGAGCGCGAAGAGGGCCTCAAGCAAATGGTGGAAGACTTTAACAAGACCAACGAGTGGGGCATCACCGTGGTGGCCGAATACGCCGGCGGCTATAGCGAAATCTATGACAAAATGCTCAACGCCATTGCGGCCAATGATCCAACGCTGCTGCCCAACCTGACCGTTGGTTATGCCAACCAGGTGGCCAAGTACCAGTTGTCCGATGCACTGGTCGATTTGGACCTGTTTGTGGACAGCAAAAAATGGGGGCTGACCAAAGAAGAAAAAGCCGACTTTTTCCAGGGCATCTTTGAAGCCGATGTCAGCCCGGTGTTCGGCGACGGGCATTTCCGGATGGGTTTTCCACCACAGCGCTCGATGGAAGTGATGTACTACAACCTCACCTGGCTGAAATCGATGGGCTACGATGGGCCGCCCAAGACCTGGGCCGAATTCAAGGAAATGGCTTGCAAGGCCACCGACAAATCCAAGGGCACCATCGGCTACGAGATCAGCACCGATGCCTCGCGTTTTGCCAGCATGGTCTTTAGCCGCCATGGCACCTATTTTAAGGAAGATGGCAGTGCCTTTGACTTTACCAACCCGGTCGTTGTTGAATCGATGAAATTTATGAAGGAATTATACGATGAGGGATGTATATCGATGATAGCCGAGAATTACGGCGATCAGACCGACTTTGGCAATTTCAAGTGTCTGTTCACCATCGGCTCATCTTCGGGCATCCCCTACTATGAAAAAGCGGTCAAAAGCGGTGAGCAGGGCGAATTCGAATGGGGCGTTGCGCCATTGCCGTATATGGACGGCGGCGACAAGCCGGTGATGAACATCTATGGGGCCAGCGTCAGCATTCCCAAGACCACGCCGGAACAAGAGCTGGCTGCCTGGTTGTTCGTCAAGTGGTTCACTGCCCCAGAGCAACAAGCCCGCTGGGTCAAGATCAGCAACTATTTCCCGGTTCGTGCCTCGGTGGCTGCCGGCTTGACCGATTATTTCCAAACCAACCCCAAGATCAAACAAGCCTTCGACCTGCTCCAGTACGGCACCTATGAAGCTCAGTGGTGCGCCTGCTATGAAGAAGTCCGCCGTTTGATGAGTGGCGCTTATACGGCCATCCTTGAAGGAGCCGATATCGAAGCGACGTTGAAAAAACTCGAACAAGATGCCAACGCCAGCCTCAAGGCAAATACACCGCAGTAAGGCCGGCACCGGTCGCTCGGGCCGTTTTCCAGGTCGCACCGATGCGATTGGGCAGCCCGGTCAGAGACCGTCCTCTGCCTGATTGCGACCAATGCTCTATCTTTGGCCCGACGACAACTTGTCGTCGGGCCAAAGATTTGGGGGGCGACCGGAAATTTGCCCGCGAGTTCGTTTCATAATATAATAGCCCCTGCTCGGGCCCTTAGCTCAGCGGTTAGAGCCACCGGCTCATAACCGGTTGGTCGCTGGTTCGAATCCAGCAGGGCCCACTACTCGCCGCAGAGTTGCCAAATCTCTGCGGTATTTTTTTGAGAGGGTAAACAGATGATGGAACAAACACAAGATGTTGTCCACGCAACGCAGAATACGCCCGGTTCTGTGGCCGAGACAATCTGGCAAGAAATTCGCGAGTTATGGGGCATTTCAGACCAAGAATTGGAGATGAGCGAGCGAACCGGCATCCGTGGCGGTCTGGCCGACTCGGATCCGATTTTGTTTCGCATGTTTATGGCCGAACGTCAACGCCAGCAAGAGACGCTGGAACTGATCGCCTCAGAAAACACGGTCAGCATGGGCGTGCTGGAGGCACAAGGGTCGATCTTGACCAACAAATATGCCGAAGGGTATCCGGGCAAGCGTTATTACGGTGGTTGTTCCTTCGTAGACATTGCCGAACGGCTGGCGATCGAGCGGGCTATCACCCTGTTCGGCGCCGAACACGCCAATGTGCAACCCCATTCAGGATCGCAGGCCAACGCGGCAGTCTACCTGGCCCTGATGGAACAGGGCGACACGGTTCTCTCAATGAGCCTGGACCATGGCGGACACCTGACGCATGGACACAAGATCAATTTTTCCGGCCTGCTCTATCGCTTTGTCCATTACGGCGTCGATCCGGTGAGCGAGCGGATCGACTATGATCAGGTGCGCGAACTGGCCCTGACCCACCGTCCCAAGGTCTTGCTGGCCGGGGCAAGCGCGTATCCACGGATCATCGATTTCGCACGCATGCGCCAGATCGCCGACGAGGTAGGGGCCTATTTGGTGGTCGATATGGCCCACATCGCCGGGCTGGTCGCGGCGGGGGTACACCCGTCACCGGTGCCGTATGCGCAGGTCGTGACCACTACCACACACAAAACCTTGCGTGGCCCACGGGGGGGAATGATCTTGTGTACCAAAGAACTGGCCAAAAAGATCGATCGGGCGGTCTTTCCGGGGATACAGGGTGGCCCGCTGATGCACGTCATTGCCGCCAAAGCCGTCGCCCTGCGTGAGGCTATGCGCCCGGAATTTGCCGATTACGCGCGCAATACGGTTCGCAACGCCGACGCGCTGGCCCGTGCGTTGCAGGCAGAAGGCCTGCGCATTGTCTCCGGCGGCACCGACAACCACCTGCTATTAGTTGATTTGCGACCTTTTGGCCTGACCGGCAAGGTGGCCGAGGCCGTGATGGAAGATGCGGGTATTGCGGTGAACAAAAACCTGATCCCCTACGATCCTCAACCGCCGATGACCACCAGCGGCATTCGCATCGGCACGCCGGCTGTGACCACCCGCGGAATGGGCGTATCGGAAATGTCGATCATCGCCCGCTTGATCGGCCAATTGCTGCGCAATCCGGAAGACCAGCAAGTGCTCGAACAAGTCCGTGCCGAGGTTAAGGCGCTCTGTCGGCAATTTCCCGTGCCGATCATTGGCACACGAGGATGAAGCAACCGGCACGGCGCGATTGTCCTGCGTTCAGAATAGCCGGCTATGGTTTGACCGGCACAGGCTGGCAATTACACCCCAACCCGGCAAAAACGTTGGTTTCGACAGGCTCGACCAACGTTTTTGCGTAAATCCTGTTTTTTATCGCCGTCGCCGGACGATGCGCAGCCGCATCAGGTCGCGCTCGATGCGCTGAAAGCCCCAGCGACGGAAAAAGCGTTTGGCATCCTCAAAACTGGAATGGATGATCAGGTCAATGCGCACACATTCTTTGACACGCGCACGGTTGCGAGCATAGGCAAGCAGCGTCGAACCGACGCCCTGATTACGTCGTCCCCCCTCAACGATAAAATCCTGAAACATGGCATAGGTTGCGCCCTCCCAAGTGGATAGGTAATAGCAGATCAACAAACAGCCGAAAATGTGCCCCTCACTTTCGGCGACCACGTATTCGTGATAACCGCTCTCGATCTGCTGGCGAATGATTTTGAGCATCTGTTCTTCGGGAGGGAGCGCTTCACCGCATATGCTGACCAGTTCACGGATCAGCGGAAGGAGTTGTGGCGCATCTTCTACCGTGGCCAGGCGGATGGTCGTGTCATTCACATTGTCCTCCTCGTCGATCCCCAAATGTATGGCTTATGGACGCGGGCGAATCTACCCTGAAATAGTGGAATCGAGACTTTAGCCGGACCGGCTAAAGTCTCAACTTTTCCCAACGCCAGACAAAGTCCAGTATAGCTTGTCATCATTGTACTCGGTCGAGCAGGTTCGGTCAAACGGATGAAATAAGCCTATCCGAAAAACGCAGCCGACGCGCCCCTATGCGTTGGCATAAGCGGCATCGGGATGCCGCTTGTACGGTTTTTCGGATCGGCTCTAAGCATCCAACCAACGCCCCAACAAGCGATTTAGAGCCTATCCGAAAACTGTAGCCGCCTATCCGACTTTCGGATAGGGTCCTGGTTCGTTATCGGCCTTTTTCAGCAAGGCCTGAAATTCGTCCAAAAAA
>Ga0129299_1000012_pt1 | contig 90098 bp, 71 predicted proteins | sample ConPoolayeCmetaG_FD_94477 | JGI IMG/M metagenome (GOLD analysis project Ga0129299, IMG submission 94477) | Hot spring microbial mat communities from California, USA to study Microbial Dark Matter (Phase II) - Cone Pool mat layer C metaG ...
GGAACACAGGACCACCACGCCATCCGCTCGCAGGTCGGAGACGCCGAACAGCAGGCGCGCGTGCCGATGCTGGTGCGCGAGGCGGATCTGGCCCACTACCGGGAGCATCCCGACTTCGCGCGCCATCTGGCCCATGAGCCTCCGCCCGCCCCGCTCTGGCAACAGAAAGAGTACGAGGGTCACAAGTGGGGACTGGCGATCGACCTCTCGACCTGCATCGGCTGCGGGGCCTGCGTGCTGGCTTGTCAGGCCGAGAACAACATCCCGGTGGTCGGACCGCAGGAAGTGCGCCGCGGCCGCGAGATGCACTGGATTCGCGTAGACCGCTACTTCCGCGAGCCGCCGCGGGCGACGAGTGTAGAGGTCGTTCACCAGCCGATGACCTGCGTGCATTGCGAGAACGCCCCCTGCGAGCAGGTTTGCCCCGTCGCCGCCACCGTGCACGACGAAGAAGGCCTGAACGTGATGGTCTATAACCGGTGTATCGGCACGCGCTACTGCTCCAACAACTGCCCCTTCAAGGTGCGCCGTTTCAACTGGTTCTACAACCACCACGGCCCCTACCACCCGCGCTCCCAGCGCCAGGGCCACAGCCCGCTGCCGCTGGTGCAACTGAAACGCGCCGACCTCACCGAGATCGAGAAGATGGCCTTCAACCCGCAGGTCACCGTACGCAGCCGCGGCGTGATGGAAAAATGCACCTTCTGCGTGCAGCGCATCAACGCCGTCAAGACAAGAGCCCGCCATGAGCGCTGGTCGCAGATCCCCGATGGGCTAATCCAGCCGGCCTGCGTACAGGCCTGCCCGACCGGGGCGCTGGTCTTCGGCGATCTCAACGACCCGCGCAGCCGCGTGCGGCAACTGCACGACCATCCGCGTGCCTACGAGATCCTGGCCGAGCTGAATCTACGATCGCGCACCAAGTATCTGGCCAAGGTGCGCAATCCGGTCGGTTCGGACGAAGCGGGCTGAACAGGGAACGCCGAGCATGACCAGCGTGGCCCCCGAAATCGACAACACCGCTGAAATACCCGGCCGGCGCGCCGTCCTGATCACCGGCGACCTGGACTTCACCGGTGTGACCGACACGGTAGCCGCCGTCTGGGAGCGCCCGCGCCCACCCCGGGCCTGGTACGTCGCCCTGGCAATCTCGTTGACCCTGCTGACGATCCTGGGGGCCATGGTGCTGTATCTGATCCTCAACGGGGTGGGCGTGTGGGGCTTGAACAATCCGACCGCCTGGGGCTTCGACATCACGAACTTCGTGTTCTGGGTGGGGATCGGCCATGCCGGTACGCTGATCTCAGCGATTCTGTTTCTGTTCCGCCAGAAGTGGCGCACTAGCATCAATCGGTTCGCCGAGGCGATGACCATCTTTGCGGTCATGTGTGCCGGCCTATTCCCCGGGATCCATGTCGGGCGCATCTGGCTGGCCTACTGGCTGGCGCCCTTGCCCAATCAGATGGCCATGTGGCCGAACTTTCGCAGCCCGCTGCTGTGGGACGTGTTCGCGGTCGGCACCTACTTTACTGTGTCGCTGCTGTTCTGGTACGTGGGCATGCTGCCGGATCTGGCGACCTTTCGCGATCGCGCCACCAGCCGCCCGCGACAGATCATCTACGGGCTGCTGTCGCTGGGGTGGAACGGCTCGTCACGTCATTGGCACCGCTTCGAACGGGCCTATCTGTTGCTGGCCGCCTTGGCCACCCCGCTGGTCTTGAGCGTGCACTCGGTGGTCAGCTTCGACTTCGCCGTCTCGCAGCTCCCCGGGTGGCACACGACCATCTTCCCGCCCTACTTCGTCGCCGGAGCGATCTTCGGCGGATTTGCGATGGTGCTGACCCTGGCGGTTCCGGCCCGGGAGCTGTTCGGCCTCAAGAATATCATCACGCTGCGTCATCTGGAGAACTGCTGCAAGATCGTGCTGGTGACCGGGCTGATGGTCAGCTATGCCTACATGATGGAGTTCTTCATGGCCTGGTATAGCGGCTCGCCATTCGAGCGCTTCATCTTTCGCGCGCGCGCCGGCGGGCCGTATGCCTGGGCCTACTGGACGATGATCGCCTGCAACGTGGTCGCCCCGCAGCTGTTCTGGTTCAAGCGTGTGCGCACCAACGTGTGGCTGATACTCGTGGTGGTGATGGCAGTGAACGTGGGCATGTGGTTCGAGCGCTTCGTCATCATCGTCACCTCGCTGTCGCAGGACTTCCTGCCCTCGAGTTGGGATTACTACCGGCCGTCACTGGTGGAGATCCTGACGCTGGCCGGCAGCTTCGGCTTGTTCTTCACACTGTTCCTGTTGTTCTGCCGCTTCCTGCCGATGGTGGCAATGGCGGAGGTCAAGACCGTCATGCCGCAGGCCGCCCTGACCGCCGAGCGCCATCCGCACGAACACGTGCCGCCAACGCGGGCCTTCGATTACAACCCGGACGAGCACGAGCCGCCGGCGCAAACGGGAGGGTCGTCCTGATGACCGCCCAAGCGACATCTTCGACCCCGGTTCGCAAGTTGCACGGGCTGATCGCCGAGTTCACCTCGCCCGGTGCCCTGGTGACCGCCGCCGAACAGGTCCGCGATGCCGGCTTTACCCGCTGGGACACGCACACGCCCTTCCCGGTCCACGGCATCGATGCCGCCATGGACATCCGCCGCACGCGCCTGCCGTGGCTGGTGCTCGCCGCCGGGACGGCCGGTTGCCTGCTAGGGCTGTTGATGCAGTGGTGGATGAACGCCACATCGGCAGCCGACTTCCCGACCGTGCCGACCTTCCTGCAAGGCTACGACTACCTAATCAGCGGCAAGCCGATCTTCAGCCTGCCGGCCAACATCCCGGTCATCTTCGAGCTGACCGTATTGCTGGCCGCGCTGGTGACGGTGATCGGTATGCTGGCCTTGAACAACCTGCCGCGCTTCCACGACGCGCTCTTCCGGCTACCGCGCTTCCGCCGCGTGACCACCGACCGCTTCTTCCTGCGCGTCGATGCCGACGACCCGCGTTTTGACGCCGAAGGGACGGCGGTCTTCTTACGCGGCCTCGGCGCCGTCGCCGTCGAACCCGTCGAGTCGGACGGTCAGCCGGCGCACTGGCCGCGCTGGCTGGTGACCGCACTGGTCGTACTGGCCGCCTTGGCGCTCTTTCCGCCACTCGTGGTCGCCAAGGCGCGCCTCTCCAAGTCACCCAAGCCGCGCATCGCTCTGATCCAGGACATGGACAACCAAGAGCGCTATAAGGCCCAGCAGAGCAATCCGGTTTTCGCCGATGGCCGCGCCGGCCGCCAGCCCCCGGCCGGCACCATGGCACGCGGCCAATTGCACACTGACGCCCACTACTATGTCGGACGCGTCGGCGATGACTGGGCGCTGACCTTCCCGCCACAGGTCACGGTCGATCAGGCCTTCCTGCGGCGTGGGCAGGAACGTTTCGGCGTTTACTGCGCCCCCTGCCACGGACTGGGCGGGGCTGGCGACGGTCTGGTGCATCAACGCGCTGTACAACGCGACACGCCCGGCTGGGTACAACCCAGCTCGCTGCACGACCAGCTCATCCGCAGCCGACCGGTCGGGCACCTGTTCAACACCATAACCAACGGCATCCGCAGCATGCCGCCTTACAGTGATCAGATACCGCCCGCCGACCGCTGGGCAATCGTGGCCTACGTGCGGGCTTTGCAACTGAGTCAAGACGCGCGCCTGGAAGATGTGCCGCCCGAACGCCAGCCAGAGCTGCGCTAGCGAAAGGACGTCGTCGCGTGAGATCGACTGCGATCGACATCGACAACGAGTCACGTCCGCTGGAGCGCGGGGCAGCGCGCCGCGCCGGCGCGGCCGCCCTCGTCGGCCTGGCCGCTACGGGGCTGGCCATCGGCTTGGGAGCCGGCAGCGGTTGGGATGTCTTTTTCCGCTCTTACCTGCTCAATTACACGTATTTCCTCAGCTTGGCGCTGGGCGGACTGTGCTTCGTCATGCTGCAACACGTCGTGCGGGCCGGCTGGAGCGTGTCGGTGCGGCGAGTGGCCGAGTTCGTCGCCGCCACGCTGCCGTGGTTGACCCTGCTTTTTCTGCCGCTGCTCGTGCCGGTGGTGGGTCGCCTGCCGGGCGTCTATGAGTGGACCGATCCGGCGGTGGTGCAGGGTGATCCACGGTTGCAAGCCAAGGCGGCCTACCTGAACGTGCCGTTTTTCGCGGTGCGCTGCGCGGTCTACTTCGGCGTATGGAGCTGGCTGGCCTGGTTCTGCCTGCGCGAGTCGCGCACTCAGGACATCAGCGGCGACCCGCGGCACACGCAGCGGCTGGAGCGTGTCAGCGCCCCGGGCCTGCTGGCGCTGGCCTTGACGGTGACGTTCTTCGCCATCGACACGCTCATGTCCCTGCATCCGCACTGGTACAGCACCATCTGGGGCGTGTACTTCTTCGCCGGCAGCGCTGTCGGGTTTTACGCACTGCTGGTGCTCATGCTGGCGATCTTGCGGCGCAGCGGAAGAATGCGGCACGCCGTCGGCGCCGAACACTTTCATGATCTGGGCAAGCTGGCCTTCGGGTTCGTGGTCTTCTGGGCCTACATCGCCTTCTCGCAATACTTGCTGATCTGGTATGCCAACCTGCCGGAGGAAACCATCTGGTACCGACCGCGGCAGGGCGACCGCTGGTGGGTCGGCGTCAGCCTGCTGCTGGTGTTCGGGCACTTTCTGCTGCCGCTGATGGCCCTGATGTCGCGCTTCCCGAAGCGGCGACCGCGTCTCCTGGTGGCCGCCGCCGTCTGGTTACTGCTGATGCACTGGCTCGACCTATACTACATCGTCAAGCCGCGCGCCGGACCGCACCATGACCACGCGCCCCCCCTGCACGCCACCGACCTGCTGCTGCTCGTCGGACTGGGTGGGCTGTTCGTGGCAGCGTTGGTGCGCCCCATGAGACGCTGGCACCTGCTGCCGCGCCGCGACCCGCGCCTGCCGGAAGCACTGTCGTACGAGAATGTCTGATATGCCCACGACGCCAAACCATCACGCCGGCGACCCCGATCCGACCGCCGTCATTACTGTCGGCATCGTGGCGGCCATTCTCATATTGGCCGTGCTGGTGTTCACCGTCGTGCTCTTTCAGAACGTGCAGGTGCTGGAAGACCAGCGCAAGGTGCTCAGCGCACGCTCAGCGCCGCTGATCGAAGAGCAAACGCGGCAACTCGCCCAGATCAACCAGTACCGTTACATCAGCGAACCAGAGGGGATCGTGGCCATACCGATCGATCGGGCGATAGAATTGTTCGTCGCCCGCGTCCAGGCCGATCCCCGTCGGGCTTCGCCATATAGCGCTAAAATCGAGCAAACGACGACCGCCCCGGCGTCGCCGTGATGCACAGGTGTGGCATGAAACACGGGCACAGCGTCTTGCCGTGCGACAAGTCGGCCCTCGTGAGCAATCCCCGACTCGGCGCCGCAGCCGAACACTCGTCCGGCAGTGCGGCTCCACACCCGCGCCCCACCCGCTTCCTGACCCCGGGCAGAGCGCTGCTGGTCGGTCTGTTGTCGGCGGTCTTGGCGCTGGGTCAAACCCCCGACTCGCCGCCCAGTGACGATCCGCTGGCCGGCTTCAGCCGTCCGGGCGATCGCATGGAACCCCTGCCGCCCGATCTGGAAGGTGTCGGCATCACCGAGAAGCTCAGCCAGACGCTGCCGCTGGATGCCGAGTTCATCACGCATGACCGGCAACGGGTCGCCTTGCGCACCTTCTTTGATGGTCGCCGACCGGTCGTCCTGGTGCTCAACTATTACCGTTGCCCGATGCTCTGCGGCTTGCTGCTGAACGGTCTGCTGGACACGCTCCGCGAGTTGGACTGGACCGCCGGCGAGCAGTTTCAGATCGTCACCGTCAGCTTCAACCCGCGCGAGGGACCGGAGCTGGCCAACCTCAAACGAAACAACTATCTGAAGGAGTACGGTCGCCCGGCCGCTGCCGCCGGCTGGCACTTCCTGGTCGGTCGCCAGGAAAACATCCAACGTCTGCTCGACGCCACCGGCTTCGCGGTCAAACGTGACGAGTCCACTGGCGAATACGCGCACGCCTCGACGCTGATCATCTGCACCCCAGACGGTCGCATCGCTCGTTATCTGCGTGGCGTGGTATTCGAGCCGCGCACGCTGCGGCTATCGCTGGTGGAGGCCACGGAAGGCAAGATCGGCACGACAATGGATCAGCTCCTGTTGTTTTGCTACCACTACAAAGACGGGCAGTACACGCTGGCCGCCATGAATATCGCCCGCAGCGCCGGAGTGGGCAGCCTCGTGGCGGTGGCCGCCATCCTCGTGGGTCTGTGGCGACGCGAAGCGCGGCGGCGGAAGAACGCCGCGGCGGCGGAGGTACCGGGATGATCGGGGGGCTGCTGGCCCAAGCGACGACTCTGCCGAGCGTCGCGCCGGGTGGTCGAAGCTTCTGGCTACCGCCGCGCGCCGAAGGCGCCGCTGCCCAGGCCGACGCGGTCTTCTATTTCATTTACTGGGTATCGCTGTTCTTCTTCATCCTGATCGTCGCCCTGATGGTGTATTTTGTTATCCGCTATCGTCGTCGCGTCGAGGGGGAGCGCCCGGTCGGCGGTGCAGCCCACAACACGCGCTTGGAAATCACCTGGTCGATCATCCCGCTGATCCTGGTGGTGATCATGTTCTACCTGGGATTCCGCGGCTATATGGACCTGGTCAACCCCCCTGCCGGAGCAATGGATATCCACGTTCTGGCCCAGAAGTGGAGCTGGAACTTCACCTATCCCAACGGTCACGACGATCCCGAGCTGCATCTGCCAGCCGGCCGCGACGTACGTCTGGTGCTGACGTCCAACGACGTCGTGCACAGCTTCTATGTGCCGGCCTTTCGTAAGAAGTGCGACGCCGTTCCGGGGCGCTACACTTATCTGTGGTTCCGCGAGCCGCAACCCGGCGAGTACTTGGCCTTGTGCGCCGAGTACTGCGGGACGGGCCACTCGGACATGCTGACACGCGTGGTGGTACACGACCCTGCGGACTTCGAGAAATGGCTGGCCCAAGCCTCCGATCCGTTCCGCACCCGCTCTTACGCCGAGGTCGGCCGGCTGCTGGTCGCGCGCAAGTGCGCCAGTTGCCACTCCGTGGATGGTCGTGCCGGCGTGGGGCCGACCTTCAAACGCCTCTACGGTCACCCGGTGCGTTTGCAGGATGGCACAACCGTGACTGCTGACGAGAACTACATCCGTGATTCGATCCTCTATCCGGCCAGACAGGTGGTGGCCGGCTACAGCCCGGTCATGCCCACTTTCCGTGGCCAGCTCAAGGATAGGGAAATCACTGCCCTCATCGAGTACTTGAAGGAGCTGGCCGGTCATCCCGACCAGCAGGAGCCATGACCACCATCAACCCCGCATTGCCCGCCGACCAGCCGCCCGCCGCGTCAGTGCCGCTCAACTACCTCACCGAGCGGCGCGGCTGGCTGTCCTGGCTGGTAACCATCGACCACAAACGCATCGGCGTGATGTATCTGGTGTCGATCCTGACGGCCTTTCTGCTGGGCGGCATCTTCGCCATCCTGGTGCGCACCGAACTGCTCGGCCCCAGCAAGACCATCGTCACAGCCGACACCTACAACCAGTTCTTCACGCTCCACGGCGCGATCATGATCTTCCTGGTCATCATTCCCAGCATACCGGCGGCGCTGGGCAATTTCGTGCTGCCAATCATGCTGGGTGCCAAAGACCTGGCCTTCCCGCGCCTGAATCTGCTCAGCTACTACTTGTACGTCCTTGGCGCTGTGCTGGCGGTCGTCTCCATCGTCATGGGCAGCGTGGATACCGGCTGGACCTTCTATCCCCCGTACGCCATTGACCCGACCCACGCACGCTTCGGCGGCGTGATCCCGGTGCTGCTGGGCGTTTTCGTGCTCGGCTTCAGCTCGATCTTCACCGGCCTGAACTTCATCGTCACCATCCACAAGCTGCGTCCACCCGGCATGGGCTGGTTCCGCCTGCCGTTATTCCTCTGGTCGCTTTACGCCACCTCGATCATTCAAGTCCTGGCTACCCCGGTGCTGGGGGTCACGGTCCTGCTACTGATCCTGGAACGAGCTTTGCGCTTCGGCATCTTCCACCCCGGACTGGGCGGCGACCCGCTGCTGTACCAGCATTTCTTCTGGTTCTATTCGCATCCGGCGGTGTACATCATGATTCTGCCGGCCATGGGCGTGATCAGCGAGCTGATCAGCGTTTTCAGCCGTAAGCACATCTTCGGCTACCACTTCATCGCCTTCAGCAGCATCGCCATCGCGGTCTTCGGCTTCTTCGTCTGGGGCCACCACATGTTCGTCAGCGGTCAGTCGCCGCTGGTCACCGTGTTGTTCAGCCTGCTGACCTATAGCGTCTCCATCCCCTCGGCCGTGAAGGTCTTCAATTGGCTGGCAACGCTGCGCGGCGGATCGATCTCCTTGAAGACCCCGATGCTGTACGCGCTGGGGTTCATCTTCATGTTCGGCATCGGCGGTTTGACAGGGCTGTTTCTGGGAGCATTGGCCACCGACGTGCACCTGCACGACACTTACTTCGTCGTCGCCCATTTCCACTACGTGATGATGGGCGGAGCCCTGATCGCCCTGCTGGGCGGATTGCACTACTGGTGGCCGAAGATCACCGGCCGCATGTACAGCGAAACCTGGGGCCGGCTGGCTTTCGTGCTGATCTTCGTCGGTTTCAACGTGACCTTCTTCCCCCAGTTCATCATGGGTTCGCACGGCATGCCACGTCGCTACTTCAACTACCCGCCGGAATTCGCCAGCCTCCACCAGTTGTCCACGCTCGGATCATACGTGATGGGCATCGGCTTCGTACTGGTGGCGGGCTACTTGCTGCATGCGTTGTTCCGTGGACGGATCGCCCCGGCCAACCCCTGGGGCGGGGCTACGCTGGAGTGGCAATGCGCCTCGCCGCCGCCCACCGAGAACTTCGCCACCCCGCCGGTCGCCGGCGACCCCTACGATTTCAGCGACCTCGAGTACGACCCGGCTGTCGGCGGCTATGTGGTGCGCACCTCCGGTGCCGCAGGCGCCAACACTTGACGAGCCACACATGAGCAGCAGCGCTTCTTCGGCTTCGACCACCGCCCACCCGCCTGGGACGCATCTGGCTCACCATTTCCAGACCCCGGCGCAGCAGTTCGAGGCCGCCGTCCAGGGCATGTGGCTGTTTCTGGCGACCGAGATCCTGCTGTTCGGCGGATTGTTCTGCATTTACGCCGTCTTCCGCGCCAACAACCCGGAGGTCTTCGAGTACGCGCATCGTTATCTCAGCAAGTCGCTCGGTGCGATCAACACCGTCGTGCTGCTGTGCAGCAGCTTCACCATCGCGGCCGGCGTCCGCTGCGCCCAACTGGGGCGCTCCCGCCAGAGCGCCACGTTGCTGGGGCTGACCCTGCTCTGCGGGCTGGTGTTCCTGGGAATCAAGTACGTCGAGTACCAGCACAAGTGGAAAGAAGGATTGCTGTGGGGCCACCACTACCGCCCCGAGCATGAGGCGTCCACATCACTGCACGCCCCCCCGGAAGCCGGCACAGCCGACACGCCGACCACCGCATCTCCACTCGCCGACCCGGACGCCCCGTTAGCAACGGCTCCCGCCCCAACGCCCACCGATCCCGACGCGCCTAGCGCCACATTCGCCCCGCCGGCGCTGGCTCCGCCAGGTCTGCGCGGTGCTACGGCTCCATTGCCCGAGCTGACGGGCGCGCAGCGCGTGCACAACGTGCAGACGTTCTTCGGCGTGTATTTCCTGCTGACTGGCCTGCACGCTCTGCACGTGCTGGTGGGGCTGGGCCTGATCGTCTGGGTGGCGCTGCGGACCCTGGGTGGAGCTTTCAGCCCGCTGTATTTCACCCCCGTGGCAATGGTCGCGCTCTATTGGCACCTCGTGGACTTGATCTGGATCTACTTGTTCCCACTGCTGTACCTGATTCATTAGGACGAGCGCTATGAGCCGTCACCCGACTGATTCCGACCAGCCGCACCCGCCCCTGGGGCACGTTGTGCCGCTGCCGGTGCTGGTCCTGACGCTGCTGGTTCTGCTGGCGCTGACGGGCCTGACAGTCGGTGTAACCGTTCTGCCGTGGATGAACCTGGGGCGGCTCGGCAATCTGTGGGTGGCCCTGCTCATCGCCACCGTCAAGGCCACCCTGGTGGCGCTGTACTTCATGCACCTGCGCTACGAGAAGCCCATTATCGCCATCATTCTCTGCGTCACCTTGGCGTTCGTGATCCTCTTTGTCGGGTTGACGCTCAAGGATACGCGTGAATACCAGCCCAGCATCCAAACCTACCGGGCTGCCGACCCGACCCGCTACGCCCCCGACCTGTACAACAAGTAAGCCCCCAACCCGCACTCAGTCCCTGGCCAACACCTCGACACGCGTCTGCGGATGCTGCGCGTACCAGGCAAACCAACGGCTGTAGAGGACGGGCAGAAGCGGGTCGGCCGACTCGACCCAGGCCGTCGCCGGATGCTGGCTAACACGCACGCGCAGCGACATGTCGGCCGCACGTATTTGCGTCTCCCCACTGGCAGCGCCGTTCGCCACCAGTTCGGCAAGCGCCCAGGCGTGCCAGGTCTCGCCGACAGGCACGATCAGCATCTGTGCCAGCGGGGCAGGGCCGTCGGCTGGCGGTGCCGGCCGCACCGTGTCAGCCAGCCGCTCCGCCAGTCGCTCCCAATCGGGCGACTCCTTGTAAAGCCGCCAGAGCGCTGGCTGCGGCGCCAGTACCGTCGCTTGCGGATGACGAACCTGCCATTCTCGCCAGGGCATCAACGCCGCCGGCAGTGGCCGCAGCCGCATGCCCTCGGCAGCCGCCGGCCCGGTCAGCGCCCGCAATTGCAGCGGAGACCACAAGCTCTCAGCCTCGGCGGCGGGCTGTCGGTCATAGAGCAGCGGTGCGGCGCCATACACCAGTCCGCTGTCACCGAACTCGACCACCGTTTCCGTTACGCGGCGCTCGAAGACCACCAGACTGTCCGAAAGGGGCGTGAACGTCACTGTGATGGGCACGCCGCCCAAGGTGTCATTCACGATCTGGTGCCAGCGCAATAGCCGCAGCGGGTAGGCGCGAGCGACGCCATTCAGCTCGACACCCACCACCAAATCGCTCGGAACCAGGAACTTTCCCTGATGCCCGCGGCGCAACTCTTCCGCCAGCGTCGCCAGTTCACGGGGCGTCAGCACCGGCGGATCAGTGAGCACCGGCAGGGTATCTCTCGGCCGTCCGCCGGCGCTGATATGTGCGCGCGACACCAGGCAGGTGGAGAGGTCGAACCCGTAGGTCGCGACGTCGATTCCATCGCCACGCGGGGCGTGCAGTCGCGGCAGCGCGCCCGCCAGCCACCAGATGAACACTGCTACACACAGCCCACCGGCAGTCAGCAACACCCAGCCGCCGGCGGCCAGCGTCAGCATTCGCCCATGATCTGCGATTGGCTTTGAACTAGTTGGGCCCAAGGCGCGGCTCCGCGGACTCCTCGGCGGCCTTCAGGCCCGCCTCCGCCTTATCGGCAACGGCGGCGTGCTTCTCGGGCGATCGGTCGCCGAGCCACGCTGCCGCCGGTCGGGCACCCAGCACCTGCCGATCTAGCACCATCAGTCCCAACAGCAGTGGCAGGTAGGCGATGCTGCCGAGGAACACGCGCCGGGCCGCCCGGGCACTGCGCTGTCGTTCAAGCCGCACCCCCAAGACCACCAGCCCCGCTCCCAGAACAAGTGCTCCGCCGGCGTAGAGCACTCCCAACCCGCCGACCCATACCAAAGTCAGCGAAACCGCGACTAGCAGCAGCGTGTACACGACCACCACGCAGGCGGTCAGATGCCCGGCGCGATCCACCACCGGCAACATGCGGAAGCCCCCACGGTCGTAGTCATCGCGATAGACCCATGCCAGTGCTAGGAAATGCGGAATCTGCCACACCAGCAGCACGCCCGCCAGTATCCATGCGCCGACTTCCAGACGCCCGCGTGCGGCCACCCAACCGATCAGCGGCGGAATCGCGCCCACTACCGCGCCAACCAGCGTATTGGCGGCGGTCCGCGTCTTGAGCGGCGTGTACGCCAACACGTAGATCGCCAGAGCTGCCAGCGCCAAGATTCCGGCCGCCGGCTGAACGCCTACCGCCAGCGTCCCCGTCCCCGCCGCGCCGCTGAGCAAGCCAAACAACAGGGCCTGACGCCGCGTCAATCGTTGCGCCGGTAACGGACGACCGGCGGTGCGCTGCATCCGCCCGTCGCGGTCGGACTCGCGGTACTGATTCAGGGCGTTGGCTCCCAGCGCGGCCAGGAAAGTGCCGACCATCAGACCCGCCAATCGGCCGACATGAATCGGGTCGGCACTGGCGAGGACAAAGCCGACCGCCGCCGTCACGACCACCAGCGCGCTCAGGCCCGGTTTGCCCAATTCCAGCCAGCTTCGCGCGTGCGCCGGCACGGCCCGCATGCTGGTTAGACCCGCCATCAGCTACTCCCTTTCGCTCGGATTCTAGTCGCCCACCGTGCTGGTTACGAAGCGCCACCCGCGCTATGATCTTCGCAAGACAGAACTCAGGGCCATCCGATGACCGAGGCATCAGCGGCGTGTGAGCACCCGAGATCGAAATCCGCCGACCTGCTGACCATCGGCTTCGGCACGTCAGCGACCATGTGGACGCTGGCATACGCCGCCCGGCTGATCGAGCAGCACCTTTCGTCGCCGCGCCTCGTGTTCATTCTGCTCTGCGTGGGCGCCGTGGCACTGCTTGCTTGTCACGTGACAGGTGGCTTCATCCTCGGTCGCTACGCCGGGCGGAGCAGCCGCGGCGGCGCCAAAGCCGGCGCCATAAGCGGGCTGGTCAATCTGCTCGCTGTGGCAAGCGCGTTCGGAGGCGACCAGCCCAATCAACTGCGCCCGACGGCACCATTGTGGATCGGCGGAACCCTGGCGGTCGCCACAGTCCTCACCGCTCTGGGTGCCGCTTGGGGCTGCCGGCAACGACCGCCCAACGCCACGGTTGGCGACTGGACCGGCGGGGTGGCGACCATCGCCGCCGCTACCACCTTCGTCCTGCTCGGCGTCGGCGGTTTTGTGACCGGGCTGGACGAGGGATTGGCCGTCGTAGATTGGCCTAACACCGAAACCTACAACATGTTCCTGTACCCGCTGGAGCGCATGACCGGCGGGGTATTCCTCGAACACTCCCATCGGCTCTTTGGCTCGCTGGTCGGCCTGATCACCTTGGTGTTGACCGTTCAGGTACTGCTGGACGAGCGGCGACGCGGCCCCAAAGTTCTGGCTCTGCTGGCGCTGCTGTTCGTCATCGGGCAAGGTGTCCTCGGTGGTCTGCGTGTGACGGGACGCTTCACGCTAAGCGCGAACCCGGCCGACACCCGCCCCAGCGTAGTGCTGGCGATCGTCCACGGCACCTTCGGCCAGGTCGTCTTCGCCACGCTGGTCGCCTTGGCAGTGCTGCGCAGCCATAGCTGGCGCGCCCCCCCGCTGCCGCGCGTCGCTGCCGGCTGCGGCGCCGACCGGGCGCTGGGCGCGTTGCTGACAGTATTCCTGTTGATCCAACTGGTAGCTGGGGCCCTGGTGCGACACTTCAGTTGGGCACTGCAAAAGCTCCGTTTTGAGCTGACTGTGCCGCCAGAACATCTGCTGACCGCCGGCCATCATGCTCTAGTGGTGCACGTCACACTCGCTGTTCTGGTAGCGCTGATCGCGGTGGCAGCAGGCGTGCGCGCCTGGGGCTTGTATCCCGACGTCGCCCTCCTGCGCCGCTTGGGCAGCGCATTAATGCTGTTGGTCCTCCTGCAAGTCGCCCTCGGAATAGCCGCGCTGATCGTCACCGGCAATGACGCGCCCGACAACCCGCCCACCCTGGGCGACGCGATCGTCACCACCGCCCACCAGGTCGGCGGAGCAGCCCTGCTGGCTCTGAGCATCATGCTGACATTGTGGACCAGACGACTGCTCACCCGACCGGCGGAGATCCCATCGGCCCGCGCTCCCGCTCCGTAACCCTGGGCCAGGCCCGCTGCCCCTCGCCCGTCGCGGTCGCAGGTGCTAAAGTCTGCTTGCGGCACTGACGTGACAGGGTCGGGCAACGATGAGTTTTCTGAACCCCTGGTTGGCAGCGGCGCTGGCGGCGCTCGCGGTTCCCGCGCTGCTGATCCTCTATTTTCTGAAGCTGCGCCGGCGTGAACAGCTCGTCCCCTCCACGCTGCTCTGGAAGCGTACTGTCCAGGACTTGCAGGTCAACGCCCCATTCCAGCGCTTGCGCAAGAACCTGCTGCTGCTACTGCAACTACTGGTTCTGCTGGCGGCCATCCTGGCCCTGGCCCGACCAGTCGTTCAGACCACCGTCCCGCCGGAGGGACGCGTGGTCATCCTGATCGACCGCTCCGCCTCCATGAACACCCGCGAGGGCGAGCAGACCCGTCTGGAACAGGCCAAAGAGCAGGCCATACGCCTAGTCAAGACGTTCAATCAACGTGGCGGCGGGTGGCGCTCGTTTCTGTCGCTGGGTGGATCCCAAGCTCAAATCGAGGTGATGGTGATCGCTTTCTCGGAGCGCGCCAGTATCATCGCGCCGTTCGCCCCTAACACGTCGGAGCTGGTGCGACTGATCGCCGCCATCGAGCCGACGGACGAAACCACCAACCTGCGCGAAGCCCTCGATCTGGCCGAGGCATACCTGGCACCCCCTAGCCGACTCGGCACCGGCACGGAGGAAACGCCGCTTGCGGCCGAGCGCCCCACCAAGCTGATCCTGCTTTCCGACGGACGCATCCGGGACCTGGACAAGCTGGTGGTGCGCAGCGGGACGCTGGAGCTGCTACGGGTCGGCGCTGCCAGCGACAATGTCGCCATTACCGCCTTGCGCACCCAGCGCAATTACGAGTATCCCGGCAGCCTGGACATCCTCGTGACTGTTGCCAACTTCGGCCACCACCCGGTTTCCACCGACTTGTCGATCTACCTGGACGGTGTACTGACCAAGGTCCAGTCGCTGGCGCTGGCTGCCCGAACCCACGACAGGGACACTACCGAACCCGGGCCGCTCCTCAAGCTGGACCATACCGCAGATGACGGCGCGGTACGCACCCTGAGCCTCCCCCTGACGCTCGATCGGGGCGCGTTGCTGGAAGCACGGCTTTCGCGTCCCGACGCGCTGTCGGCAGACAACGTCGCCTGGGCCGTCATTCCGCCACCACGCCGGCAACGTGTGCTAGTGGTCAGCGACGGCAAATACCCATTCCTCAGCAGCGTGATGCGGGGCTTGCCACTCCAGGAACATCCCTTCGTCACGCCGATGCAATACGAAGCCGCCCGCGGCGAATATGAAACCGATGGACAGTCGAACTTCGACATTGTGGTGTTCGACAAATACGCCCCGGCGCAGTTGCCGGTCGGAAACTATCTCTTCCTGGGGGCGGTGCCGAAACTGCCCAATGTCACGGTCGGGGAGAGCATCCGACAGCACACGCTGATCTGGTGGAACGAGACTCATCCGACCCTCCGACATGTCTCGCTGGACTACGTGTACGTGGCCGAAAGCCACACCGTCACCCTGCCGCCGGAGGCCGAAGTCCTGGTCGAAGGTCCACGCGGTCCCGTGATGTTCCGCTACACCAGCCAGGGCCGCCACTGCCTGGTGGTGACCTTCCCCATTGAAGCCAGCACTTGGTGGAGCAAGTTGAGCTTCGGCGTCTTCATGTACAACGCCATCCGCTATCTGGGCGGCGGCAACGAAGCCGACTCCAACGCGTTGCGACCCGGCACCCCATTGCGCATCGCCGTCGCACCCGGCAACACACAAGTCGCCGTGACCGCGCCCGACGGTCGCCCCCAGACACTCAGTCCCGATAGCACCGGGATAGTGCACTTCGGCGGTACGACTCGTGTGGGCGTCTATCAGGTGGCGGGTGCCGCCCGGGGACAAGAGACCTTCGCGGTCAATCTCGAAGACGAGCACGAAAGCAACATCGCCCCACCGACTGCCCCCCTCAAAACCGCCACGGCCGAGGTCCGCGAACTGGCCGCTATCGTTGGCGCCGGCTCCGAGGTCTGGCGCTGGTTCGTCGGCGCCGCCCTGCTATTGGTGCTGTTGGAATGGTGGGTGTACAATCGTCGCCTCATGCTCTGACATGTCGCCGCCTTGAAACACTCGCCCGGGAGCGCAAAATGCTGGGGTCTGCGGTGGACCTGACACCATGACGCCAGAAGACCTGAAGCCCGGACAGCGTGTCCGCGTCATCCAGACCATCGAGCGCCGCAACTCCGACTGGAAACATGAGGTGGTGGGCGAGATTCTCAGCATCCAGCCCGAGAAAACCGCAAGCTGGTTCGCCCACGCCAAGAACGGCAAGTATTGGCTGCTGCGCCTGCGACTGCGCAAGGACGACGGCGAGTTGACCACCATCAACGTCGATCCCCACACGCAGCTAGAAGTATTGGACCACTCCCCGCCAGGCTGACTCGCCGCGACTGCCCCGTCTGGCCCCCGAAGGATGACACGAGTAGCCCCCGTGTTCGCCCCGCCGGCGGCAAACCATGCCAGCCCGACGCGTCGCAGCCGTCCGCCGGACTGCCAACTCGCGATAGTGAGTGATAAATACAGCCCGGAGCCTGTCCGATTTGCGCTCGCCAGCAACGTATTTTTGTATGGCCATAACCGATTCGGTTCTGGTAAAATGCTTTTCAGTAAGCTGGCGAGCACGGGCGGAACAATGGCCCGGGACGGGTCATGGCGCGCAGCGCCGGCTGCTTCATATTGGTGTCGTCGGGTCGGCCCCCACGCTGGTCCGGCGAGTGGGAAGAGGTCTTTTTAGAACAGGAGAGTGACTGATGAAAAAGACGATCTGGCTGCTGCTGCCGGCTCTCTTACTGGCCGGCGCGGGCAGCACAGCACTCGCGGCCAACCGCGTCGTGCTGTGCGAGGAGTTCGGTAGGACGACCTGACCGTACTGCCCATACGCCGGTACGGCGTTGAGCACGTTGATGGCCAACTACCCGAACACGTTTGTGTCGCTGATGATCCACACCAGCGGCTATCCGACCGCCTGGGGCAACACCCGTATCAGCTTTTACGCTGTATCGGCTGTGCCCACCGGCTGGTTCGACGGGTGGATCGAGCGACGAGGCGCCTACACCGACCCCAATCAAATGTACAACTGGTACCTGAACGCCTATCTCACTGCCATGGCGCAGCCGACGGACGTGGTCATCGAACTGAATGCGTTCAAGATCGCGTCCAATCAGGTCAAGGTGAACGCTGACATCAGCGTCGAGCCTACCGGCGCCGGCAAGAACATGCGCGTGCATATGGTGCTGGCTTTGGATCATTGGCCGCCGGGCTACGCCTGGATCCGCGACAGCGTCAAGGTCGGGGCCGACAAGGGTATCATCACAGTCAACCCCGGTCAGACCGTCCGGCTAAGCCAGGAGTTCACCCTGGACCCCGACTGTCTGGCGCAGCCCAATGACGTCAAGATCGTAGTCTTCGCCCAAATGCCGAACGCACAGGCGCCGGCCAACATCTACAACACGGCCTTCGTGCGTGGACCAATCAACTGGCTGAAGGGCGACATGAATTGCGACGGCGCCGTCGGCTTCCTCGACATCAATCCGTTCGTGTTGGCCCTGACCAATCCCAGCGGCTATCAGGCCGCCTACCCGAACTGCAACATCATGAACGCCGACATCAACGGCGACAACGTGGTCGACTTCCTCGACATCAACCCGTTCGTTCGCCTGCTGACGTCACCGCCGTAATAGCGATGTTGAGCGCCGGCCGCTTATCGGCATGGCGCCCTTTGATTTATCCGCATCCAGGACCCGTGCAGGACCAACCCGCACGGGTCCTATTGCTGCGCCGCGGGTCCGCCGTTATCCGACAACCCCTCGTCAAACATTGAAAGCACGCGCCCGGGCGCGAGGCGCCCAGTGGCAACATATCGGTCCTTGCTGAGCACCGTCTCCGCGCCGTCGGAAATCCCCTGGATGTTCCTATCGGCTCTCGCCCGGCCGACCGCCGGTTTGGCGGTCCGGTAACCGTTCCTCAGGCCACCGGTCTTCCAAGCCAACCGAACACCGACGGCGAAAACTTGCCACGGTCGCGCTTGAAATCGCCAAAAACCGAGGCGTAGAACTTGGCGGACAAGATAGGGTGAAGGTCACCCACGTCAGAGAGTATGGTCTTTGGAGGCCGGGAGCACCTCCATCAGCGATTCCAGAAAAGGAGAATCGGATCATGAAGAAGGCACTGTGTGTTGTTGCAATGCTGGCACTGGCGACCGCGGCCAACGCCACCATCGACTTCTTTTTCACCAGCAGCGCGGACCCGTATGGGTTGATGGACCCGAACCTGGCGTTCAAGCACAGCTTCAACGACGGGTACGATCTCAACCACGGCTATGAGCTGGCCAAGGTCGGCGGCGTGTACGCTGTCCCGAACTATGCTGAGCCGCTGGCGGATGTCCAAATCAACCCGGCTAGCGGGCAGTGGGCCTACATCTGGGCTCGTTTCAACAATGAGCCGGCTCCGTCTGTGGTCGGTGCCCTGAACGGCGTGCAGATCACGCTCGTAGGAGCTCCCGGTGGCATCGGGAATATCGCCTATTACCAGTTGGACAACCGCCAAATCTCCCCCCCGCAAAACAAGAAGTGGGATGGCGACCCCGAGGTCTTCTATAACAACCCGACCGCCCTGATCGCCATCATGGCCAGCGGACAGCGCAACGTAGCTGCCGATCAGCCCTACAACCTCTACATCGGCGGCACGCATCGCCTCTTCCTGATCGGCGCTGTCAAAGCCCCCCAGGTGGTCGGCCAGGAAATCAGCATCACCATCGGTGCCACCAACTACAGTGGTGGGTCGAACCCGAACCCGCCCCCGCCGGTCGGCCGGGCCCTCAACAAGGTCGTGGCTATCCCCGAGCCGGCCAGCCTGTTGCTGCTCGGTCTGGCGACCCTGCTGCGGCGGCGCTAATCTGAGTCCAACGTAGAGACTCGTGCAAGTGAAGCACGGAGGAGCCGGATGCCAAGCATCCGGCTCTTCTGTTTGCGTACGCTACAATGCGATTGGCCGGCTGCGTATCAGATCTTCGATCTGGCAGCGGTAACTTCGCACCCGTTCCACATCGACGCTGATCTGCCGCACCAGTTCCGCCTGTGTCCCGAAGCGAATCTGTCCGCGCAGCCGCGATAGGAAATGCAACCCCATCCGTCGACCGCGCAAGTCGCAAGCCACGTCGAGCAGGTGCGCTTCCACGCGGCAGGTTTCCTGAGCGAACGTCGGCTGCGGACCAATGTTGACCGCCGCCGCATGGATACTCCCATCATCGAGTTGGGCGGCGGCGACATACACAGCCTGCTGCGGCAGCAAATGTCCGATGTCGTCGAGGTTGGCCGTCGGGAAGCCCAGCTTGGTACCACGACCGACTCCGCTGCCGGCGGTGCCGACAATCCGGTACGGCCGCCCCAGCATGGCGTTGGCCTCGGTTATGCGGCCGTCCACCAGAGCCTGACGAATCGACGAACTACTGATGATCGGACTGGTGGGCAGTTCCTCGCAGCGCACCGCCGGCACCACGTGCACCTCATAACCCCACCGGTCAGCCAGCTCTTTCAACGTCGCAATGCTGCCGGAGCGCGCCCGTCCGAAATTGAAATCCGGCCCCTCCACAAAGGCCCGTGGCCGGCAGTGCGCCACCAGGCTGGCCAGAAAATCGACCGCCTGCTGACTCAAGAGCGCCGGGCCGCTGCTGAGCACGATGCAACAGCTCACCCCCAGGCGCTCCAGCAGCGCCAACTTCTCCGCCAGGGTGGTCAGCCGGGCCGGCGCACGCTCCGGCGCCAGCACTGCCAGCGGATGCGGCTCCAACGTCAACACCGCCGTCGCGACGCCCAGCCGCTCGGCCACCTGGCGAGCCGTCTCGATCAGACGCGCATGCCCACGGTGTACCCCGTCGAAGTTGCCGATCGTCAACACCACCCCCTCCGCCGGGGGTGCGAATTCAGCCAGCGACCGAAATATTCGCATACTTCGAGGATAGTCGCGCCCCTCGACACTGTCGATCCGGCACCGCTCCGCACCGACGGGAAATCAGGGGTGAATCGAAATGCGCAGCCCCAGATCATCGGCTTGTTGCCGAAACTCCTCCTCCCTCACCCACCTCAGCAAATAGCGCCCCTCCTTCACGTTGAACGTGATCACATGACGACCGGCGGGCTGAAACAGCCGACTGTGCGGATAACGACAGCAGCACACCCCCACCTCCGTCAGTGCTGACTCGGTGTATAGATAGTTATATAGCACGTGCTCGCGCATTCGGGCCGCCGCATCAGGCGTATCTTGCGGCAGCGGCAAGACCGCCGGACTGACCCCGCGCTCGTCGAATTGCCGCTGAAATTCGCGCACCGCATACTCCATGCGCTCCCGACAGCTATCGATGGCCTGCTGGTCCCGGTTCATGACGGAAAGCGTCACCATCACCACTATCAGCGCCCCGACCAGCAGCACGCTGCGCCATACGCGGCGCCGGCGCTGCCCCAGCGTGCGCAACGCGGCCTCATCAGTCGCCCAGACAGGGTTGCTCTTGGCTCTCGCCTCACCTTCCATGTACCGATCCCCATGCGCGGCAACTTGCGGAATAGGCGCCAGCCACGCATTCTATTGACAGCGCGCTGCGGACAAAAGCGGCCCGAACCACTAGCGACACAGGAAAAAGCCGATGCTTGGCGACCTATTGTGGCTGGTCGGCGGTGCCATGGCCACCGCGCTAGTTATCGTCGCCCTGCTGTACTGGGGCTGGCAGGAAAACCGCGCCCGCCGCTCGGCGGGCACTCTCGCCCCGCCCCCTTTTGATCCGCCCCCTCCCATCCCGTAGAGACCCGGCGCTCGCCGCATCAGCATCCACCGCTCCAGGCCTCGCGCAGACGCTGGATGTCTACGTCCCAGTCGGGCCCCACCAGGCGCTTGTCGTCACGCACAGCAGCCAGGTGCAGGCAGGAGACTCCCGCGGCCGCCAGACGGCCAGCCACCACGGAAGGATTCGGCGTCTCAATGAGGTAGCCCGCGGCCAGCTCGTCGAATGCGGGTGGACAGCTCGCCGGCAGATCCGTCAGCGTGGCCCCGCGATCGCCGGCGACAGCCATCTCCGCCAAGGCCGGCAACCAGCCGCTATCGGACACGTCATGACATGCCGACACCAGCCCATCACCGATCAGATCCGCCACCGCCCTGTGCACCGCCGCCGCCTGATACGGCGAGAAACCAATCAGCGGCAAACACCCGACCAGAAGCAGCGCCGCCCCGGAGTTTTTCAGGTCGGGGGTCACGCAGGCGCGGACGTCAGCGATGATGCTGACGGCGCTGATCAGCAACGTCGGTGGAATCGCCAGCCGCTGCTGCTTACGCACTTGAACCACCAGGTGCGGCACAACCCGCCGCCAGTGCTCCAGCGCGTCGTGGGGCGGCCGCGCCCGTTCCGTTAGCAGCGCTAGCAGCGGCTCGACATCCGCCACGTCCAGCGCGAATTCGTTGTTAAGAGAATCCTTGCCGGAAATGAAGGGCGTGCCGTAAGCGGTCGCCCAGTCGTAACAGGCCTGGCAGGCACGGACCAGCGCTCCAAGCTGTCGGGCGTCGTCACTGCGCCCCCAACAGAAGTTATCCAGCAGCGCCGTCTGCCGCGGATCACCACCCACGCACACAGAGTTGCGTACAGCCTCGTCGATCGCCGCCGCCGCCATCCAGTAGGGATCCACGTCGGCCACGTGAGGCGACAACCCGCACGCGATGGCAATTCCCCGACTAGACGAGAGTCGCGGCCTCAGCACCGCCGCGTCGCCCGGGCCGCGGCCTGGACCAAGCAGCGGCTTGACTACGCTGCCCCCCTGCACCTCGTGATCGTACTGGCGGACGATCCACTCCTTCGAGGCCGTGACCGGGCGCCGCAAGCTGCGCAGTAGCCGCGTCCCGCTGTCTTCCGGCGCCACGGCGTCTGGTTTCGTTGCCGGCAACTCCTCTGGGAACCACTCTGCCTGCCGCTCGCTACGCGGCCAGCCGTCGTGCAGAAATCGCATGTCCAGGTCGCCGACGACCTGGCCGGCGTAGCACACCACCAGCCGTGGACCGTCCGGACCGCGCGTGGCGGGCGCACCGAACGTGCCGATCACCGTCACCTCGACTTCCTCCGCCCGCATGATTGCGCAGAATCGTTCGAGGTTTTCGGGTGGGACCGCCACGACCATGCGCTCCTGGGCCTCGCTGATCCAGATCTCGTCGTAACGCAGGCCGGCGTACTTCAGTGGTACTTTCTCCAAGTCCACCAGCGCCCCCACCGCGGCCCCCATCTCCCCGACGGCACTGCTCAAACCACCGGCGCCACAGTCCGTAATCGCGTTGTACAGACAGCCGCCCGGCGCGTCGCGGGCCTGCAACAAGGCGTCCAGAAAACGTTTCTCCGTGATGGCGTTGCCGATCTGCACCGCATGAGCGAACTCGTCAGCGTGACGGTCAGTCAGCTCGGCAGACGAAAAAGTGGCTCCGTGTATGCCATCCCGTCCGGTACGTCCGCCCACCAGCACGATTCGGTCCCCGGGACGGGCCGCCTTCCTGACCAGTCCGCGCGGCAGCAGCCCCACACAGCCGCAATACACCAGCGGATTGCCCAGATAACGCGGATCGAAATACACCGCCCCGTTGACGGTCGGAATCCCCATGCGGTTCCCGTAGTCCGCCACGCCACGCACCACGCCGCGCAGCACCCGGCGCGGATGTAGCACCCCCTTGGGCAACCAGTGCGGCCAGTCGCCCGGCGCCACGCAGAAGACATCGGTGTTGGCGATGGGCTTCGCCCCTAACCCGCAACCGATGACGTCCCGTATCACGCCGCCTATACCTGTCGCCGCCCCGCCGTATGGCTCGATCGCCGACGGATGATTGTGCGTCTCAACCTTGAAGGCAATTCCGAAGTCGTCATCGAACGCGATTACACCGGCGTTGTCCTGAAACACACTCAGACACTGCGGGCCGCGCCCGGCCGCCATAAGCTCCTGTGTGGCCCGAACGATAGTTTCCTTCAGCAAATTCGCGTAACGCCGTTCGACAACCGGCGGCGAATCCGTCCGGCAAGCGCTGCCACTGGGGTCCGGAAACGCGGCCCCCCGATACACTACGGCGCTCCTGAGCGTCTTGTGCACGCAGTGCTCGGACCATGTCTGGGCCAGCGTTTCCAGCTCCAAATCCGTCGGCTCGCGGCCACACGCGCGGTAGTGCTCCTGTATGGCCCGCATCTCGCGCAGACTCAAAAACAGGTGCGCCGACCGCGACAAGGCCACCAGTGCCGCTGCATCCAGGTCGCGCAGCCGTACTTCTCGACGCTGAAATGTGTACACCGGCGGCCGCGGCGCCGGCTGCACGCCCGCCGTCCCGACCACAACACGCTCGATGCAGTCATTGGCCAGCACCCGACCGATGCGCTCCAGCGCGTCGGGCTCCGTCAGGCTCCCGTATAGCACGTACCGCCGAGCCGTCCGCACACTGGCGACCGGCCAGCCCTCGGCTCTCAGCTCGGCCAGTGTGCTTTCGGCCACCGGGTCCATCACGCCCGGGCGCAGATGAACCTCCAGACTGTGTGCGTCAGGTGCGTCTGACGAAACCGCCTCACCCGGCCCCACCACCGTGAAGACTTCGGTCACCGGGTCGGTCAGCAACTCTTGAGCGATTCTCTTAGCCTCCCCAGCGTCTATACCCCCTTCAAGGAAGAACAAGCGTGACACAGAAACTGACTCGATACCGGTGATGCCCGCCTCACACAAACAAGCAAGCACTTCCCGAGCCTGACCGTCCGCCTGCCCATAAGGACGACACGAAATCTCGACCCGGAAGACTCGGCTCGCCGTGTCCGGACCGGCTGCTTCAGCGCAGAGCGTAGTCATGGGTTAGCATATTAGCAGTCCGCCGAGCGTTCGTCGCCTTGGTCGTAGCAGAAGCCCGCGACCGTCAGCTTGCGTCTTCAACCGCTCAACCGTTACCTGCAACCGCTCCCGGCGAACCAGTGGCCAATACTTGCTTAACCATATATGAAGAATGCACTTGCGCAAGTCGCCCAAACGCTGGTAGACGAAAAACCGTCCGCATTGGCCTGCACAAACAAGATTCTGCTTGCCAACCTAGCGGCCTTCACAGTAAATTGCCCCGCTGGCGCAGGCAGTTTCTTGGGTGCGGACATTCCGTCCGCCGAGGCGCGGCTGCCTCGTCAGGAGCGTATGAGCAGCCAACCCGACGTTGCTAACGTCTACACCAGCAGCGCTATTCATGTGCTGGAGTTCGAGAAGCCCATCGCCAAGATGGAGCAAGAAATCCAGCGCCTAGAGAGCCTTCAAGCCGAGTCGGGGCGCGATTACGGGCAAGTTATTTCGACTATTCGCGAGCAATTGCAAAACGCTTTGCGCGAATCCTATGCCAATCTCACACCGTGGGAGAAAGTCCTGGTGGCCCGCCACCCGCGGCGTCCGCTGACTCGCGATTACATCCGCCTGATCACGGAGGACTTCTGCGAGCTCCACGGCGACAAGGCTTACGGCGATGACAAGGCGATCGTGTGCGGCTTCGCTCGTCTGGCCGGCCACCGTGTGATGCTTATCGGACATCAGAAGGGCCGCGACACGCGCGAGAAGATCGAGGTCAACTTCGGTTGCGCCCACCCCGATGGGTACCGCAAGGCCTTGGCCAAGATGCGACTGGCGGCCAAGTTCCGCGTCCCGATCGTCTGCCTGGTGGATACGCCGGGGGCCTACCCGGGGGTCGAAGCAGAAGAGCGCGGCATCGCCCACGCGATCGCCACGTGCCTGATGGAAATGTCGCGCCTGCCGACACCGATCGTCGCCGTCATCATTGGCGAGGGCGGCAGCGGCGGCGCACTAGGCATCGCCGTTGCCGATCACGTGGCCGCACTGGAGCACTCGTACTACTCAGTCATCAGCCCGGAAGGCTGCGCGGCGATTCTCTGGCGGTCGGCGGAGTTCGCGCCGCAGGCTGCCCAAGCCCTGCACCTTACGCCCCAGGACCTCAAGCGTCTCGACCTGATTGACACAGTCATACCGGAGCCACTGGGAGCCGCACACCGCGACCCGGAGACCACCGCCAAGTCTGTGGCAAGCTGGATCGGGCAGACCTTGCGGGACTTGCGGCGACTGAAAATCGAAACTTTGCTACGGCGACGTTATGAGCGCCTCCGCAGAATGGGAACGATGTTTGTGACAACGCAGCCGATGGAGGCCCCCGTGCAGAAGCGAACCAGACGCAAGCGGGCCACCCCGACCTCATTGCCCGAAACGGGCAGTTAGGCACGGGTACGGATGCGGTAGGCGGCCTGCGCGGCACGTATCCTCTGGCGCAGGTTGTCATCCGAAACCGGTTGGGGAATAAGCAGTAGACAGCGTCGATGATCGTCGGGCGTTGTGCCCATGCAACCTGTCGAGATTCAAGTTATTCGCAGCGAAGCACTTAGGATAAAATGGCTCGACGGCACAGAAAGTCGGATACCGCTCACGAAACTTCGTCGCTCCTGCCCCTGCGCGAGTTGTCGCTCCGAGCGGGCCCCGATGCCAGAGGGTGGGCTGCCGGTGGTGCCCGGCACGGCAGAACAACGGCGCATGGCGACCGTGGCAAGCGCGGAGCTGGTCGGGCAGTATGCATTGCGGATCACGTGGGCGGACGGGCACGATACCGGGATTTACGACTACGAGCTTTTGCGTTCATTGGGAGAGACACAAGCAACTTAGCTGACTAAACTTATGTGCCGAAACGCTGAACCGCTGCGATTGGGCGCCGTAATACCGGCGGTGAATCGAAAAGGGTTGGGTTTTGGTCAGCACTGCGTTATAATGGGTCTTCTGGTTGTAATGTGAGGTTCTGTCCTTGGCAGAGAAGACGATCAGCAAGCCGTACGATGGGCAGCCAACGCTGCAAGCCATTGATTTGAATCTATTTGTGTTCGAGCGCGCTCTACACCCGGAGCTGTTCCAGCGCTATGCCGCCTACCGGGTGGCCCAAGGCCGTTACTATGCCGACGTCTGGATCATCGGACTGGGCCATGTCGTCACGGTCACCAGTGGGGCCCGTTCGCTCACTGAGCTGTTGGCTCGCGAAAGCGAGATGCTGCCGACACGTAGTATCTTGACTCGCTTCAAGCTCAAAGGCGAACGCGATCTGGAGAAGCGGACTGCTGACGGCTGGGGCTACATGGTTAGCACGCAGGTCGAAACGATGGACGAAGCACTGTATAAGTCCAATCACTACGACCTGTTGCGCCATGCCGAAAAACGCGGCTCGTTCCGCACCTACGATCACTGGGCCGACGGCGAACTGGTGCCCTTCAGCTACATAGACCATGAAGCACGCGATCGCGAGTTTCATGTGCATGCGTTCCATGCGTTCCCCCACGAGCGAACGCTGGTCAAGACTCAGTCCATCATCGAGCTACCGGCCTAGAGCCTTCGACTTGTTGGGACTGGCCGCGCGCGGCAACTGACACTGGCCGCGGGCGGCCAGCCCCTTGGTGTGGCAGCACAACCGAATGCCTGCGCACCCCGAACCACCCCAAGCCGCCGTCATTCGCGTCGTCGGAGCGCGCGAGCACAACCTACGCGACGTCACGCTAGAGCTGCCCAAGAACCGTCTGATCTGTTTCACTGGCGTGTCGGGGAGTGGCAAGAGCAGTTTGGCGTTCGACACACTGTACGCCGAGGGACAACGTCGGTACGTGGAGTCGCTCAGCTCGTACGCCCGGCAGTTCCTAGGTCAATTGCCCAAGCCGAACGTAGACCAACTGACTGGCTTGGCACCGTCGATCTCGATCCAGCAGAAGACCAGCGGCTGGAACCCACGCAGCACGGTCGGCACAATTACGCAAGTTTATGACTATGCGCGAGTTTTGTTCGCGCGCGTCGGTGTTCAGCACTGTCCGCGCTGCGACCAGCCGATCAGGGCCCAAACGCGCGAGCAGATGGTGGGCCGCATCTTGTCCCTGCCGGAAGGCACCCGCGTGCAGATACTGGCTCCGAAAGTTCGCAGCCAGAAGGGCGAATATCGTGACTTATTCCAAGAGTTGTTGCGACAAGGATTTGTGCGAGCGCGCGTCGACGGCCGGGTCGTGGACCTGTCGGCCCCGCCGGCGCTGGACCGCAATCGACGGCACAACATCGAGGTGGTCGTAGATCGGCTGACAGTCCGTCCGGAGGCGCGCAGCCGTGTGGCGGAAGCGCTAGAAACGGCGTTAGCTGCCGGCGACGGATTGGCGATCGCCGTCACCGAGCATTCGTCCGGCGAAGCTGACATGTTGCTGTCGAGCGGGTTCTCCTGCGTACAGTGCGAGCTGGATTTCGAGCCACCGACACCGCAGTTGTTCAGCTTCAACAGCCCGCAAGGCATGTGCTTGCATTGCGATGGGCTGGGAACGAGTTACGACTTCGATCCGGAGCTGCTGGTTCCGGATCCCGGGCTGGATTTCCTGGCCCCCTGCGTCGTGGCGCTGCGGCATCGGCCCGGACGCTGGCGTCGGCACATTTACGAAGGAGTGGCACGCTATCTGGGTATCGACCTCCGCACGCCCTGGCGCGACTTGCCGGCGCATGCCCGTCGGGCTCTGCTGTATGGGACTGGAGACGCGCACATCACTTTCGAGTGGCGCGGTCGATTTCGCACTTGGACCCATGGCGGCAAATTCCCGGGAGTCATCGCCGAGTTGCAGGCTCGACACAAGAAGGCAACCTCGCCATTGGTGCGCCGCTTTTACGAGCAGTTCATGCGGCAATCGGAATGCACGCGCTGCGGGGGCGGGCGTCTGAACCCACAAGCCCTGGCGGTCAAGTTGACAGGACGACCGGGCGGACCGGGCACGCCGCCACGTCAGCTCAACATCGACCAAGTTTGTCGCTTGGCGATCAATGAAGCGCTGACGTTCTTCACCAACCTGGAGTTGGATGGAGTACGGCGGGTCATCGCCGAGCAACCATTAAAGGAGATTGTGGCGCGCCTGCGTTTTCTGCTGGACGTGGGTTTGGATTACCTGGCGCTCAATCGGCCGGCGCCGACGCTGGCCGGCGGCGAGTCGCAGCGTATTCGCTTGGCCAGTCAGATCGGCTGCGGCCTGGTGGGGGTACTGTACGTGCTCGATGAGCCGAGCATTGGGTTGCACCCGCGCGACAACCGCCGCCTGCTGGATTCGCTGCGGCGCCTGCGCGATATGGGCAACACCGTGGTCGTCGTCGAGCATGATCGCGACACGATGGAAGCGGCCGATCTGCTGGTGGACTTCGGCCCCGGGCCGGGCAGACGTGGTGGGCGAGTGGTTGCCGCCGGGACGCTAGCTGAGGTGGCGCGCTCCCCCGAGTCGCTGACCGGGGCCTACCTCTCCGGGAGACAGAGGATCGAAGTCCCGGCGACGCGACGTCCGATATGCCGGCCGACCGGTGCGCGCGCTTCGGCACGACGGGGCGTTGGCCAGTCCAAGCCGACCCCGGGCTGAAACGCCCGCGCGGTCACGGCAAAGAGCGGGAAGACCCGCAGGCCGGGGGTGCCTTTCTCCGATCGGAGCTGCGTTTTCGGACGATCTACGGCGCCGGGGCTACCGCAACGGGTATGCAGGACCCTGAAGGTGGTCGTGCCAACCGCCAGTTGCTCAATCGAGGCGGGCCGGCGTTACTGGTTTTCGGACCGGTCCGCTGAATGGCGCTGACGTCGCGCCGATCAAGCTGCGCGGGAAGGCGTATCGCTGCGGGATAATCGCCGGCGGTTTTCTGACCGATACGACCACCAGCCAGCTTCGCTCTGGTTTGCGAGGTCGCGCAGTCTCGTGGCAGTAACGATGATCTGTCCCAATCTGCGCTGCGGCCGCACGGTGGTCGCTGCCGATTCGGCCCGCGGCAAGGTCGTGCGCTGCGGGCACTGTCAGACGCTGTTCATCGTCCCGCGCGATGCGCGCACGGTTTCCGAGACCAAGGGCAGCGAACCATCAAAAGAAGCATCTGCCGGCAGCACCAAGCGCACTGGGCGAAGCTGAGTGGAAGTCAGGACTCAAGGACTTGACAGAATGACATCCACAACCCGAGCCACAGCGGCGCCATCGGCAGAAACAAGACAGCACAGTACGCGACCGTCGAGCGCCGGTGCGCCGGCCAAGCAACGCTCCTGTGAGCTGGCCGAGATCTTCGCTCGCGAGCCCGAGCTGATCAGCGCCTGTTTGCAGGGCATCGAGGAGGAACCTCCCGGACGTTTGCGACTCCTGCTGGCATCAGTGCGCGAGGCGCTGCGCCGCTACCCGAATTACGCCGACTTGTACTACCACGCCGGGCGCGCGGCACTGGCCGCCGGCGAACTGGAGCAGGCACGCGAGTTTCTGGGACAGGCCCTGAGTATTCACCCCGGCTACAAGGACGCCCTGTTGCTGGCGGCCCACGTGGCCTTGAAGTGCGGTCAGCCACTGCAAACGGAGCAACTGCTCCAGCGCGCCCTGTCGCTAGGGGCGGATTACCCGGACTTACACATGCTACGCGGCGCGGCGTGGCGCCAGATGGGGGACTTGGAACGAGCGCAGCTCTGCTACAGGCGTGCGCTGGAACTGAACGACGGACTGCATGCCGCCCGGGCGGCTCTGGCGGAACTGGCCACCTTTGCGACTAGCGGAAAGCAGCAATGAGTTACTTGCTGGAAGCGCTGGGGCGGGGTCTGTTGGCGGATCTGAAAACCGCTTTCGCGGGACAATTGCCCGGCGATGATGCCGAGCAGGCCGGCCCGCTGCGCGAGCGCTGGAGCGCCTCACCGACGTCGTTCGATCTGGCGATGCGGCTGGGGATGGTCCATTTGCGCGAACTGCGCCTGACTGAAGCACGTCAGGCCTTCGAGACGGCCCGGAACATTCGGCCGGAGTCTCCGCAGCCACTGCTGGGGCTGGCCTGCGTGCACGATGAGCTCGGACAACTCGCACAGGCGGTGAAGTACCTCAACGCGGCCCAGCAACGTGACCGGCGCGACCCAGCAATTGTCTTCGGCATCGCTTTCTGTCTGGAGCGCCAGGAAAGGCTGGAAGAAGCCCGGCAGTTTTATCGCCACGCGCTGGAACTGTGTCCACAGTTGCGCAACGCGTATGAGCGTTTGGCCGCCATCGCCATTCGCGCCGGTCGCTGGGACGAGGCGGTTCAGCAGTATGAACGACTGGCAGAGCTGGAACCGGGCGACCTGGACGTACTGCTGACGCTGGGCAACCTGTACTTGCAGACCAAGCGGCCGCTCCAGGCCATCGAGCAGTATCAGCAGGCTCTGCTGATCGAACCGGACGGCCAGGAGGAGACACTGACGGCGGCGGACAAGCTGATGGAAGAGGGGCGCTTGGGCGAGGCTATCGCGACCCTGGAGCGGCTGGTGCAAAAGTATCCCGGCATCGCACCCTTCCACGTGCGGCTGGGCGACTTGTACGCCAAATGCGGGCGTGATGAGCAGGCCATCGAGCAATATCAAACCGCCCTGGCCACGCAGCCCAGTTTTCTGGAAGCGACCATCAAGCTCGGCACACAGCACATGCGCCAGGGTCGTTACGCCGACGCCGCCCTGACTTTCAACCGGGCCGTGGAGCTGAATGATCGACTGATGACGGCGTTCGTGGGTCTGGGCGTGGCCCAGCACGACGCCGGTCGTCAGCACGAATCGCTGGCCACCTTCGACCTGGCCTCCAGTCTGGAACCCAGTAGCACGCTGCTGTTTTGCGAGACGACGCGTCTGCACCTGAAAGCCGAGCAGGAACGTGCCAACGTGGCGGACGGCAGCGCGGAGGATGGCAGCGAAGAATTGCTGAATGAAGCTGTGCGCCGCCATCAGCAAGCCCTGTTACGACATCCCAATCATGCCGACCTGCACTACCGCTACGGGTTGCTGCTGCGACAGTTGGGGCGGCATGAGGAGGCCACGCAGGCTTTCCGCAACGCCGTCGCCATCAATCCCAATTACGCCAAGGCGCTGGTCAAGCTGGCCATCTCTCTGAAAGAAGCCGGCGAAATCGACGAGGCCATCGCCACCTTTCAACGGGCACTGCGTCTGAATGAGAAGTACGTGGACGTGCACTACCAGTTGGGGCTGCTGTTCGCCCAGCGCCGCAAGTTCGATCTGGCCGCCGAAGAATTCGAGCAGGCCGCGGCGGCCCGCGGGCTGAATGCGTCTTTCCGCGCTAATCTGGCACTGGCGTTGCAGAGCATCGGGATGCTTGATCGGGCGGCGGCCGCCTGGCGTTCAATCTGTGAGCTGGCGCGTGAGGACGACGGTCTGCTGAAGGCGCGCGAGTACGTTCTGCGCAATGCCAATCGACAGTGAGAGACGCCGCTTTCTCACCACCGTAGGCAAGGGCGAATCGGCCGGGCCGACCACCACGCCGCCGTAGCATGCCGGCGCGCGGCAGCGGTCGCAGCAACGATCAAGTCGCCCACTGAAGTCCGGCCGGACGCAATTACTGCGACCAGGCGCAAGCGCTGCCGAAGACCGGCGGCCAGCAGGTGGCGAATGACGGGCATCGCGCGGCGGCCGTCTTGCCATCAGTCGTTTCGTCCGTGGCCGTAACGTTGCCAGCGCGCTCATCACGCAAGTCTCAGCCATTGCATCCCTTAGAACAAGGTTGCCTCGAACCAGTCCTTGCCACGAGTTTGAGGGTCGCGCTAGGGCTTGGGCGTCCGGAGAGGTGACCGGCGGGCGCTGGGAACCACTTGGCACGGTCTGTGCATGATTGGCCCGCGCGTGCTCTGCGGACCGCGCGCAGGGATGCGCCGCGCAGCAGTCGCGCCCCACAGCCGGTCGCCGTGTGGGCGCCGGACCGCGGTGGGTGCACGCGCAGGACCAGGCGAAGGAGTTTGCGAGTGCGACGACAGCTTCAACGGTCGCTCGACTCACCAGCGGGACCGGCCCAGGACCGGTGCCCGCTGCCACGCTGCTCGTTCGGTCGTCACGTGCCAGAGGAGCACAATCGGACGCTGAACGAGGTCCTTCCGCCGCGGGACTGGAGCCATCTGGGACGACGGGTGCTGGCCGAAGCGTGGCGCCGGCTCACGGAAGAGCGCGCGTCACAACCGTCAGCCACGGCCAGCCCCGTCGTCCGCGCTCCGGGTGAGCGGGAGGAGCGGCCATGATTTACGGCCTGTACCACTCCGCCGCCGGAATGCTGACCAGCGAGTACCAGCAGAACGTGCTGGCCAACAACATCGCCAATGCCGACACTGTCGGGTTCAAGCGTGACGTGCCGACGTTTGCCGAGCGTTTGCCGGCCCGACAGGCGGGGCGGCGCCACGGTCCCAGCGCCGTGGACATGGCGGGTTTGTCCGGCGGCCTGTGGCTGGGACGCACGTACATCGACCACAGTCCCGGCCCGAAGGTGGCCACCGGCAACTGGCATGACATCGCCCTGGACGGCGCCGGGTTTTTGGCTGTCCAGGCCGACGGACAGCGCCAGTACACGCGCGACGGCCGACTGGAACTGGACCGCGACGGTTTCCTGGTGGCCGCCACCGACCACGCCCCGGTGCTGGGACGGGGTGGCCTGCCGATCCGGCTGAATCCGCGCGGCGGGACACCCAGCATCGATACCCAGGGGCGAATTACCCAGGACGGCGCAGTAGTGGCCGAGCTGGAGCTAGTGGACTTCGAAGATTACGCCGTGTTGCGCAAGAGTGGTGCGACACGTTTCACGGCACCAGCGGGCACGGAAGTAGCGGCGGCCGTTCTGGTTCAGTCGGGGTTCTTGGAGAACTCCGGTGTACAGCCGGTGCCGGAACTAGTCAGCCTGATGGATGCGGCCCGCGCATACCAGATGAATGCTCGGATGGTGACCTTGCAGGACGAGACTATCGGTCGGCTGATCAACGTACTGCGAAGTTAGCTGCTGGTCGCGGGAAGCGCGGATGGTGCCGAGGCGCGCCCGCGGCGGAGGATGACGAGCCATGGCGATCACCGCCCTGCATACGGCGGCGACAGGGATGCAAGCCCTGTCCACCAAGATCGACGTGATAGCGAACAACATCGCCAACGCCGACACGCCCGGGTTCAAGGCCGCACGGGCGAACTTCCAGGACTTGCTGTACCAACTGCGTCAGCAACCCGGCGTGCAGACCAGTGACGAAAGCGAGACGCCGTTGGGCACGCAGGTCGGCCTGGGGGTGGCACTGAGCAACACGCAAACGATTTTCAAGCAAGGCTCTGCCATGCAGACGGGGGAACCGCTGGACATCATGATTCAGGGCGACGGGTTCTTTCAAATCGAGCTGCCGGGCGGCGCCACCGGCTACACGCGGGCCGGTAACTTCGTGCGCAACGCCAACGGGGAGCTGGTACTGGGCAACAGTTATGGCTATCGGCTGAAGGACTCGCCGACGATCCCGGAGGAGATTCCGCGCGACCACATCGGCATCTCCAGCGATGGACGCATCACCGCCACCATGCCGGACGGCACGGTGCAGGAGCTGGGGCAAATCGAGCTGGCGCGCTTCGTTAACCCGGCCGGGCTGTTGCAGCGCGGCGCGAACATCTTCACCGCCACGCAAGCTTCCGGAGAGCCCATCGAGGGCACGCCCGGTGAACAAGGTCTCGGCGAAATCATGGCCGCCCACCTGGAGCAGAGCACGACCGAGGCAGTGGCCGAGCTGGTCGAGCTGATCAAGGCCCAGCGCGTTTTCCAGATGAACTCGCAGACCATCCAGGCGGCCGACGAGTCGCTGCGCGTGGTGGCCAGTCTGCGGCGTTAGCCCGCACGGGCTGAAGGGTTGAACAGAGTGTGACCATGAGTGGCTGGTTCGCTAGTGTGGTGATCGGCTTGGCGACGATGGTCGCGGTGGCCGGCGACGACGTCCCGCGTCTCAAGCTGCGCCCCAGTGCCGTCGTCAGCGGGCCGCGGCTCACCTTGGGTGACGTGCTGAGCTTCGCCGACGCCATCGACCTGGCGGAGCACCTCGCCCGGGAGCCGCTGTTCGCCGATGGCGACAGCGCAGCGACTGTGGTGACGCATGATCACGTTGTGCGGCGCCTGGGCGAGCTGGGGGTCAATCTCAGTAAGGTGCTGGTAGATGGGGCTTGGCAGTGTGTCATCACCCGCCTTCCGTTGGCCCCGGCAGCGCCGCCGGCGCTCCCCCAGACAGCGGCTGCCGCGCCGATGGCGGAGGTGCGCACGCTGGCCGACGAACTGCGGTCAGTGGTCGCAGCCCAATTGGCGGATCTGGGCGGCACGGTCGAGTTGCATTTCGAGCGCGCCGGGCAGGAGTTTTTGCGGCTCACCAGTCCGCCTTTCGACTTCGCGGTCAGCACCCGCGGTCGCGACAAGCTCGGGCTGCGCGAGTTCCACGTGGTGATTCGACGCGACGGACAAGTGCAGCGCAAAGTCGAGATGTGTGCGCATGTGCGCTTGACGCGGGCGGTGGCGGTCGCCCGGCGACCGCTGAATCCCGGCAACTTCATCCGTCCCGATGACGTCGAGCTGGAAACGCGCGTCTTCGAACAGGGGACCGAGCTGGGGATCGGGCAATTGGAAGAAGTGATCGGACAGCAAGTCAAACGCTTCGTCGAGCGCGGACAGATGTTGACCGGCGCCAGCGTGCAACCGGTGGACCTCGTGCGGCGCTCGCGCCCCGTCACACTGCTCAGCGACGCCGGCGCGGTGCAAGTGCGGCTGACCGGTGTAGCGCTGGACTCCGGCGGCTACGGCGACGTGGTGCGCGTCCGCACGGGAGACGTCCGGCGCGAACGCCGAGTATTGCGCGGCGTGGTCACCGGCTTGGGCACCGTTCGGCTGATGGAGGGCGAATCGTGAAGCGGCGGCGCGATGGACGAGGGAGCGCGTGGATAGTGCTCGCGCTGGCGTGCGTGACGCAGTGGGGCGGGTCGCCGGCAGCCGCCCAGAACAATTCCTTACTGGGGGCGAACCGGCAACTGACTGCCGACGTCCGGCCGGCCCCCAGCAGTCAGCCGGCGCTCGGTCCGCCCAGCACGCCGGCGCAGGCGCTGGCCGTACGCGGGACCTTGGAAGCTGAACGGCCGGTGCTGAAGCCGAATGCCACGCTGCTGAAGGTATCGCCGATCGCCGTCGATGTGCCGGAGCCGGCCAAGATCCGGGTGCATGATCTGGTGACCATCATCATCCGCGAGAGCAAGACCGCCACCACAGACTCCAAGCTCGAATCCAAGAAGGACTGGACGCTGGAGTCGGAGCTGAAGAAATGGCTGCGCTTGAGCGACCGGCACGGCATCGTGCCGGCCAAGTTCTCGCAGGGCAATCCGGCTCTGAGCCTGGACTGGAAGGACGACTACAGCGGCGACGGCAAATACGACCGGCGTGACGAGCTGACCACGCGCATCACGGCCACGGTCATCGACGTCAAGCCGAATGGCAATCTGGTGCTGGAGGCCACCAAGCAAATCCGCGTGGATGACGAAGGTTACACCATCACGCTGACGGGCGAGTGTCGCAGTCGCGACGTGACGCCCGAGAACACGATCCTGAGTACGCAGATCGCCCGCCCGGAGATCAACGTGCAACACACTGGTGCGGTGCGCGACGCCGCCCGGCGCGGATGGTTGAAACGCGGACTGGATTGGCTGCGACCTTTCTAGGGTAGGAAAAGGTGAGCACAGCGGGACGAGCAACGTTCGTATTCCGTCGGCGTCCGCTGCCGCGACGGGGCGAAGACTGGCGGATGTGCGTCAGCTCCGGGGCGCCTGGCAGCGCAGGGCGGGGGGCTGCCACGCTGATTTGCGCCGTGTGGCTGGCACTTACAGGCGCCCAGGCCGCCGACGTGCGTGTGCAGGACGTAGCTCGTTTGCAGGGGCAGCGCACCAACAAACTGATGGGCTACGGACTGGTGGTCGGGCTGCCGGGAACGGGCGACGGCGAAAAGTACCTGCCCACCATGCGCGCCCTGGTGCGCGTCCATCAGCGCTACCATGCGCCGATCCTGGCGGATGAAGACATCAAAGGCAATCGCAGCGTGGCACTGGTGGCCGTCGAGGCCGTCATCCCCGCCCATGGAGCGCGCGAGGGCCAGACGGTAGACGTGATCGTGTCCGCCATCGGATCGGCCAAAAGTCTACGTGGCGGGCAGCTTCTAACCACTCCGCTGCAATACGCGCTGTTCGACGAAGATGACCCGGCCACGCAACACATCCTGGCGCTGGCCGGCGGACCAGTGAACGTGCCGGATCTGCAAACGCCGACTCGCGGCGAGATCCGTGCCGGGGCGGTGCTGGAGCAGGACTTCCTGTACAGCTTCATTGAGGGCGGCTGCATCACGCTGGTGTTGGACGACAGTCACGCCGGTTGGACCTGGGCACACATGGTGGCCCGGGCCATCAACCATGAGTTATCGAACCCGGCGGAGAAGTCGGGACGCGGCGAGCGCGAAGCGCTACTGGTAGCGCCGACGGAATTTGCCGTCGCTGCCGGGCCGAAGAACATCATCGTCCGTATTCCGCCTTACGAGCTCGATAACCCGGCGCGCTTCATCGCCGCCGTCGAGCAGACCCCGCTATTCGACTTACCCGAGCCGGCGGCGGTAGTGACCATCAATCGCACGACCAAGAACGTGTCGTTCACCGGCAACGTACGCGTCTCGCCGGCGGTGCTGCAAGTGCCCGGGGTCGGCACGGTGCGCATCGGGGCGCCGGAGAAGCCGGGAGCGGCACCAACCAACACGACCACGGTGGGCTTCGACGAGCTGTTTCAGACTTTGTCGGCGATCAAGGTTTCACCGGAGCAGATGATCGATGCGATCGAGCACCTGCACCAGGCCGGCGCGCTGCACGCGCAGCTTCAGTACCGCTAGAGGCGCGCACGGACGGGCGTTTCATGGTCTCAGCAGTCGGACAACCCGGTTGGCGGATGGACAGCTCAGCGGCACGACCACCCGGCGTGGCGCGGACCTCGCTGCGCACGCTCGCAGCGCTGGGACGCCGGCCGAACCTGGGCAACCCGGCGCTGCGGCGCGAAGTAGCCGGCCAGTTCGCGGCCGAGCTGTTCTTCGCGCCTTTGCTGGCCGAGATGCGGCAGTTCCCCTTGGGTCGCGGGCTGGTCGATGGCGGGCAGACAGAAGCGATCTTCGGGCAGCAACTCGACCAACACATCGCCGACCAGGTGGCGCTAGGCAGCACCGGCTTGCTCACAGAAATCGCCGAACGGTTGGAGAACAGACACGTTGCAGGTGAACAGCCAGCGGGAGTCACAGCATGATGGCAGGTCAACCAGACATGGCGGGCAGCGTGGACCGGGTCATTCTCCCGCCGTCGGACGAGCCGCACGCCGCCCAAGCGGCCCGCGAGCTGCCGGTGCTCTTGGCAGAGCTGCACGAGAGCCTCAAACAGCTTCTCGAACTGGCCGGGGAGAAGCTGGCCGCCATGCGGCGTGCTGACCACGAGGCATTGCAGCGCTGCGCGCAGCGCGAAAGCGAAGTCCTCCAGGAGCTTTTCCGGCGCGAGCCGCAGCGCAAGGCAGTTTTTGCCCGTCTGGCGCAGGGTCTGCGCGCCAGCGCGGCGGAGGCGCCGTCGTTGAGCGACATCGCGGCCCGGCTGCCGGAGCCGCTGGCATCATCGCTGCGGGCTCGCGGGGGGGCTTTGCGCGCCGTGGCCGAGGAATTGCAGCGAAAAAACCGCTTAGCCGCCGCGGTGGCACGCAGTCTGCAATCGCACATTCGCGGCATCTTCGCCGAGCTGGCGGGTGTCGCGCAGGAGTCGCAGATGTACGGACCGCACGGTCAGCAGCAGAACGGTGCCGCCCGCTGCTGGATCGACGCGCTCGGGTGAAGCGATGGCCGGTATCGGGACAGCCTTGCAGATCGGTCGCAGCGCTCTGGCCGCCTACCAGGCCGCCATCACCATCACCGGTCAGAACATCGCCAATGTCGGCAACCCGGACTATACGCGACAGACCGGTCGGCTGGAGGCGTTGTACGGCGGCACCGGGGCGGGCATCGCGCCCGGCCTGGGCGTGCGGTTGGCCAACCTACAACGTCACGTGGACAACGCCATAGAAGCGCGGCTGCGGCTGGCGCTGGGAGCGCGCAGCGGAGCCGAGCTGACCTACGAGACCCTGAATCGCGTCGAAGCGCTGTACAACGAACTGACCGAATACGACCTATCCTCGCAACTGGGCGAGTTCTTCAAGGGACTGGCCGACTTGCAGACCGACCCGCTGGAAAGTACGGCCCGACAACTGGTCATCTCCAATGCCGACGCCATCATTCGCACCCTCCAGCGCCAGCGCAGCGGTCTGTTGGAGCAGGTGAACGACCTGAACGAGGCCACCCAGGCCGCCACCAAGAATGCCAATGCCCTGGTGGAAGAGATCGCTCGGCTCAACGCGCTGATCGTGAACACCGAGGCCCAGTCGGTGGGCGGGTCGGCGGCGTTGCGCGACCGGCGTGACAGCCTGCTCCGCCAGCTCGGCGAGCTGATCGACGTCCAGACGCGCGAGCAGGAGAACGGGGTGGTCAACGTCTACATCGGCAGTGAGCCGCTGGTGGACTTCGACCGCACACGCGGTCTGACCACACAGACCGTGCTGGAGGACGGCCTGGAGCGCGTCAGCGTACGCTTCGCCGACAACAACGGCACGGTCGTGCTGCGCAGCGGGCGCCTGGCGGCGACGGTGACAGCGCGCGATGTGCATCTGGGCGGGCAGTTGCAGAAGCTCGATCAGCTCGCCCGCGCCCTCATCTACGAGATCAATCGCGTGCAAACCAGCGGTCGCGGGCTGGTAGGCTTCACGAGCGTCACCGGCACGTACGCTGCCGGCAGCGCCACGGCGGCCTTGAACAGCAGCGCCGCCGCCCTGCCGTTCCCGGTCCAGACCGGCACGTTCTTCGTGCACCTGCGCGAGAAAACCAGCGGTCAGGTTGTCACGCGGATGATCAAGGTGGACCTGGATGGGCTGAACGGCGATGACACCAGCTTGTCGAATCTGGCCACCGCGCTGGCTGCGGTCCCGCATCTCGACGCCGCTCTGACAGCCGACAATCGCCTGGTCCTGACGGCAGCCGACGGCTACGAGATTTCGTTCTCGGAGGATACGTCGGGCGTACTGGCGGCACTGGGGGTGGGAACGTTCTTCAAGGGTGTGGACGCCACCACCATTGCAGTGCAAGACGCTATTCGGAACGACCCGCGTCTGATCGCCACCTCGCGCGACGGCACGCCGGGCGACGGGAGCAATGCCGGTCGCATGGCGGCGGTGGGCGATCAGCCGAGTTCCTTGTTGGGGAACTTGAGCATCTTGGACTTTCACGAGGCGTTGGTCAGCGGGTTAGCGGTAGATGCCCGCTCGGCGGCCACCGAGCATGCCGCCGCCGACGCGGTTTACAGCAGTCTGCTGGCCCAGCGCGAATCGATCAGCGGGGTAAGTCTGGATGAGGAGACGATCAACCTGACCAAGTTCGAGCGTTCGTTCCAGGGAGCGTCGCGCTATTTGTCGGTGGTGGATTCGCTGTTGGACGAGGTGCTGGCCCTGGTCAGCGCCGGCTGATGGGAGTCGCTGGCAGTCATGGCCGTAACGTCGATCAACCTGGCACGCGTGAGCCACAACCTGCGGGCTTACAACCTGCTGGAGTCGATCCGTCTCAACCAGCGGAACCTGTTCAACGTGCAGACCGCCATGGCCACCGGGCTGCGCTTCCAGCGGCCCAGCGATGACCCTCTGCGAGCGGCCGCCGCAGTGAACCTGGACCGGCGCATGGACCGTCTGACGTTGGTGCAGAACAACCTCTCGCGGGCCAACGCGGTGCTGACCGAAGTGGACACGGCCATGCAGGAAGCCCTGGACCTGCTGACGCAGGCGCAGGGGCTGGCCGTGCAGGCGGTCGGTGAGACCATCACACCGACCGAGCGCCACTCGCTGACCGTGGTGGTCGATTCGATCCTGCGGCAACTCGTCAACGTCGGTAACTCGCGCTACCAGAACACCTACCTCTTCAGCGGACACGCAAGCAACCCGCCCTTCGAACTCAAGTACGGCGGGGTCTTGTACACCGGCGACGACCAGCGTCTCCAGACCCTGGTCGATCCCGACCTGACCGAAGACTCATTCACAGTGCCCGGCCAAGAATTCTTCTTGGCAGTCTCCTCGGAGGTGCGCGGGGTAGTGGATCTGGACCCGGCCCTGAGCAGTCAGACGCTCATCAGTGACCTGAATGGGGCGCTGGGGCGCGGCGTACGGCTCGGCCGCATCGTGGTGACCACGATCGACGGGCAGACCGAGATCGACCTGACCGGCGCTGCCACCGCCGAAGACCTGATTGCCAAACTGAACGCCGGGCTGCCGCCTGACATCCGCGCCAGTCTGGGTTCGCGCGGCATCGTCCTGACGCGCAGCGGCCCGCTGCGCGGCGCCGTGACCATCAGCGACGCCGGCGGCGGGCGAGCGGCGGCCGATCTCGGCCTGGCGGGCACATTCGCCGGCCGCACCAACGTCGAGGCCGACCTCGATCCGCGTCTGACGTTGACGACACGCCTTGCCGACCTGGCGGCTGGCGACGGGCTGGACCTGCGCGGGGGCCTGGTAATCCGCAACGGTACGCACAGCGCGACAATCAATCTCGATGATGCCGAGACCATTGAAGATATTCTCAACCGCATCAACCAGGCCGATGTGGGCGTCTGGGCGCGCGTCGCCGACGACGGCAAGCGCCTGGAGGTGCGCAATCGCGTTTCCGGCATTGATCTGACCATCGAGGAAAACGGCGGTGCGGCTGCCACTGTCCTCGGATTACGGACGATGCATGGCGGAACACCGCTATCCAGTCTGAACGCCGGCCGCGGCGTACGCACCATCGCCGGGGCCGATTTCCGAATCAGCACGCGCGACGGCACGAACATCGACATCGATGTGGACGGGGTGGCAACACTTCAGGAGTTGATCGACCGCATCAACGAACAGGCCGGTGGGGCGGTAACGGTGACCTTGGCCGCTGTCGGCAACGGGCTGGTGATCACCGACCACACCGCCGGCGGCGGGACACTCAGCGTGACGGACCTGGGTGGGTCGCTGGCAGCGGCCGACCTGGGGTTGAACGTGACCGCCACCGACAACCGTCTGGTGGGCCGCGATGTAAATCCGGTGCGGGTGGACAGCCCCTTCACAGCTTTGCTGGAGCTGTCACGCGGCATGACCACCGACGACCGGGTGCTGATGATGACCGCCGGGGAGCGCATCGACCGCGTGCTGAAGAGCATGCAGGAAGTACAAGGCAAGCTGGCCTCGCGCGCCCGGGTGATGGCCGATCGGGCTGAACGCGTGGACAGCGAGGTGACCGCCACACGCATCATGCTGAGCGATGTGCGGGATGTGGACATCGCTGATGCGGCGGTGCGTTTTCAGCAGTTGCAGACGGCCTTGCAGGCGAACCTGAGCACGGCGCTGCGGGTGCTGAACCTGTCGGTGCTGGATTATTTGCGCTGACGTCGGCGACCGGTCAGACGGGTCGCCGTCGGAGAGCGGGAGCGAGGCGCTAGTGGTCGCGGCTGGCGGCAGTGGCTTGGCAAGCCGCGACGGCAGGTTGGTCCGCGGAGTGCGGGTCGTCCGCGGCGGGCGGACGGTCCGGCAGGCGGAACTGGTGGAAGCCGGCTGACGGTGGCCGGCCGCTTGTCGGACAAACCATCCGGCAGCAAGCCACAGGAGCAATGGGATGCTCATTCAAACGACACGCTTTGGACCCCTCGATGTGGACGACGAGAAGATCATGACGTTCAAGGACGGACTGCTCGGGTTTCCAAAGCACCGACGGTTCGCCCTGATCCAGACCGCCCCGGACCCGGCGTTTTTCTGGTTGCAGTCTGTGGATGATCCGGATCTGGCCTTCGTGGTCTGCGATCCGCTGCTGTTCGTTCCTGACTACCAGGTGCCGATCCGCCAGGACGACGTCGCGGCCCTGGGGCTGCGCGACTTGAATGACTGCCAGGTGCTGGTGATTGTCAACAAAGTCAACGGCGACCTGACGGCCAACCTCCTCGGGCCGCTGGTGGTGGGTGCCCACTCCCTGCTGGCCAAGCAACTGGTGCTCTCGGACAAGCGCTACGGAACCCGTCACCGGCTGATGCCGGCGAAGGCCCCCGCGGCCGTCGCCAAGACCGCCTAGTTCGGCAGTGGTATTCTGCCGGAGAGGTACGCTATAATGTCTGCGGGTGTGCCGCACATTCAGGGATGGCGGGAAGCGCAGCGTGACTGCCGCGCCTGCGCAACCTGCTGCGGTCGGGCGCCGGCGGCGTCGCTGACTGCGAAGGTGCGCCCCGACGGAGGACCTGTCCGGCCAGGCATCGGCATCGTCCAGGAAGGAGCCGCGTATGTTGGTGCTCTCCAGACAACGCGACGAATCCATCATCATCGGCGACAACGTGCAGATTACGGTCGTCGATATCCGGGGGGACAAGGTGCGGCTGGGCATCGAGGCCCCGGCCGAAATAAGCGTGCATCGCAAGGAAGTATTCGACGCCATTCAGCGCGAAAATCGCAAGGCGGCTGGATTGTCAGCCGACGAAGTTCCCGCCGCCGCGCCGGCCAAGCGCTCCGCCCGTTCGCGTGCGGGTCGCTAGGCGTCGCCCCTTCCCTGCTTCGCAGTTTCCCTTCCCCTCGCACATCAGCCACGAACCGTTCACGGAGGATGGCCCATGGCTCGCATTAACACGAATATCTCTGCGCTGACGGCTCAGAGAAACCTGAATGCCTCCTACAAGTCTTTGAACACGACGATGGAACACCTGGCCACCGGTCTGCGCATCAGCCGCGGCAAGGACGATCCGGCGGGTCTGATCGTGTCCGAACGCTTGCGGACCGAGATCGCCGCCGCCAATCAGGCCGTGGCCAACACGCAGCGTGCCAAGCTGATCGTCTCTACCGCTGAAGGAGCGCTGGACGAGGTGGCTTCGCTGCTGAAGGACATTCAAGCCAAGGTGGTCGAGGCCGCCAACGAGGGGGCGTTCTCGGAAGATGAACGCCGGGCCAATCAGTTGCAGATCGATTCCGCCATCGACAGCATCACCCGTATTGCCAACACCACCTCGTTTGCCGGCCGCAAGCTGCTGGATGGCTCGCTGCAATACGACACCAGCGGTCTGGACCTGAGCAAGATTCGCAGTTGTCAGATCCATGCCGCCCAGTTCGGCTCGCGCGACGCCATCAGCGTCACTGTGAACGTACTCTCGCCGGCATCACAGGCGCGTCTGTCGTTCCCCTTCTCGGCGCTGGGCAACAGTGGCGAGGTGACCGTAGAAATCCGCGGTACCAAGGGGGTAACCACCCTGCAATTCGCCAGCAATGCCACGGCTTCGCAGATCGCCGAGGCGATCGCGGCTGTCGCCGATGCCACCGGCGTCTCGGCCAGCGTTTCCACCACGCTCACGGCCGGCTTCGTGGTGTACAGCCGGGGTTACGGCAGCAAGGAGTTCGTCAAGATCCGCGTGCTGTCCGAGGGACAGAACTTCGGCACGGTGACGCCGGCCAGCCCGGTCGATGCCCGCGGCGTGGACGCGGTGGCCCAGGTCAACGGTGCCCAGGCGGCCGCCGACGGCAATCACATCAGCATGAAGAACTCCAGTATCGATCTGGAGCTGGACTTGCTGGCAGACTGGGCGAGTAACACTTCCTTCTACATCACCGGCGGCGGAGCCTTGTTCCAGGTCGGACCGCAGATCAACACCAACATGCAGCTCAACCTGGCGATCACCTCCGTCCACGCCTCGCAACTGGGCGATGCCGTCACCGGTTACCTGTCCCAGATCAAGACCGGCGGCGAATACGACCTGGCCTCCGGCGAGTACACGCGGGCGGCCGAGATCGTCACCAAAGCTGTGGACCGCATCTCCGTATTGCGTGGCCGCCTGGGAGCCTTCGAGCGCAACACGCTGGACACCAACATGAATCAGCTCGGCATCACGGTCGAGAACCTCATGTCGGCCGAATCGGCCATTCGCGACGCTGACTTCGCTTATGAGACCTCGCGGCTAGCCCGTGACCAGATTCTGGTCAACGCCGGCACCACCGTCCTGACTCTGGCAAACCAGACGACGCAGTCAGTTCTGCGGCTGCTGGGCGGCTAAAAGACAGGATGCGGTGCGCGGCCTGACGCCCGGGTTTATCGGGGCGTCGGCGTCCCGTCGGCGACGGGCACGCCGGCGCCCCGGCGATTTTCGGTCCCGCCGCAGCTTGTTCCACCGCCGCCACGCCGCCATCGTCGGCAAGCGCCCCACCAAGCCGCGTCCTAATTCAAGTGGCGGTGCGATCCGGACGATGCCCCCTGCGGATTCCGAGTCGCGTGGACGGCCCACTCGCCGCCTTGCCCGCTTGTCGGGGCCAGCAGGCCGCGGCCCGCCGTCCGGAGACCCGCCCATGCAGGCCGCCCGTGGAGGCGCAGGTTCATGAGTCGGATCAATACCAACGTTCCGTCGGTTATCGCGCGGCGGATTCTGGGCATGCAGAACGACCGGCTCTCGCTGTCACTGCAACGCCTGAGTACCGGCTTGCGCATCAACACCGGCAAAGACGATCCCGCCGGACTGATTGCATCGGAGCGCATGCGCTTGCAGATGCGGGCCATTCAGGCAGCGCAGGCCAACATCGGACGGGCGATCAACGTGGTGGCGGTAGCCGAGTCCGGACTGGCCGAGATCGCCCGTCTGCTCAACGACCTGGAGGAGTTGGTCGACCTGAGCTCCAACGAGACGGGGATCAGCGAAGCGGAGCGCAACGCCAATCAGCTCGAGATCGACCTGATCCTGGAGTCGATCAACCGCATCGCCAACTCGACCGAGCTGGAGGGACGCAAGCTGCTCAGCGGGACGCTGGCCTATAACACCTCGGGCGTCAATACCGACGACATTGCTTACCTGCGAATCATGTCGGCGCGTATCCCGCAGGGCGGCTCGCGCACCGTCAACGTCGAGGTCCTCACGCCGGCGGAGCTGGCCACCTTGACCTACAGTTCCGGCACGCTGAACTCCGCCCAGACCATCGAGGTGCTCGGCAACCTGGGGGCCGAACGCATCACCCTGGCCAGCGGCGCCACTGTCTCCAACATCGTCGATGCCATCAACATGTCCACCGGCTTGACCGGCGTCTCGGCCGTGCTCAGCGGCACCGACGTCGTGCTGACCAGCACCGAGCACGGCTCGTCGAAGTATGTCAAAGTGCGCGTCCTCAGCGGCAGTCAGTTCGGAAACGGGCTGAACTCGCTGGAAGACTTCGGTGTCGATGTCGAGGTCAACATCAACGGGATGAACGCCATCGGCGACGGGCTGAACGTCAGCGTCCGTACCACGGCCCTCAGTGCCGACTTGACCCTCACGCCCACTTTCGGCACACAAACGACCATGGACACGACTTTCGCCATCACCGGCGGCGGGGCGAACTTCATGATTGCGCCCACCCTGGACACCAACGCCGAGGCCTCCCTGGGCATCGATGCCGTCACCACCGCTTCATTGGGCGATCGCACCACCGGCTTCCTCTATACGCTGGCGACAGGAGAGGTGAATTCCCTCAAAGAGCGGAAGTTCTCCGCCGCCCAACGGATCGTTCGACTGGTGAATCAGCAGGTGGGCGAGCTACGGGGCTTGCTGGGCTCGTTCGAGAAGAACACCTTGCAGCCCAACTTGAACTCGCTGCAAATACAGTACGAGAACGTGGCCTCCGCCGAAAGCGCCCTGCGCGACACCGATTTCGCGGAGGAGACCAGCGCCCTGACGCGTGCCCAAATCCTGGTGCAGTCGGCCACCAACGTGCTGCGGATCGCCAACGCCGTCCCAAACAACGTACTGGCCCTGCTGGGCGGGTAGTAGCCGACTGATAAACGGTCGCCGGCCCCGCGGGCGACCTCGCCGGCGCAGGCGTTCCCCTCGCCGGGGCGCCGTCGGGCTCTCCCGACGACCGGCCCATTCACCGGCTAGAGCAACGGCGCCAGCAGCCGGGCCGCCCCCTCTTTCAACTGCTCCTTCAACGGCCGGTGCCATACTTGCTGCGCGCCGATGCGTCGGGCGCGCGCGCAGAACCGGTCGATTGATGCCGTCAGACCGGCAGCGACAGGCTGATCATAGATCAGCGCGGTCGTCTCGAAATTCAGCCGGAAGCTGCGGACGTCCATGTTCGCCGACCCGAGCATGCACCAACGATCGTCAACCGTCACGATCTTCGAATGCAACACCCCGCCGTCGTACTCGTGAATCTCCACGCCGGCTTCTAACAACTCCGGGTAGAAGCTGCGCGCCGCCCACAGCGCCAAGCGCGAATCGCTGCGCGAAGGCAGCACCAGACGAACCCGCACCCCCCGATAACAGGCGTGCTCCAGAGCCATGCGGATTGCCAAGTCCGGCACGAAATAAGGCGTGGCGATGCGGATGGTACCACGTGCTGAAGACACCGCCGCGAAAACGATCTGTGCCAGGACGCTCACCGGCTGGTCCGGCCCGGTGGGCAAGACCTGCACAATGCAGTCGCCGCACTGCCGCGGTGGCGTGAAGTATGCCTCCCGGTCCAGCGCTTCGCGGGTGGCATAATACCAATCCTCGGCGAAAGTCTGCTGCGCAAACAATGCCGCCGGCCCGCAGATGCGCATGTGCGTGTCGTACCAGGGGCTGAGGCGCCGCAGGCGACCACGATATTCGTCGCCGATGTTCTGACTGCCCAGAAACGCCGTGTGTCCGTCTACGACTACCACCTTGCGATGATTGCGCAGGTGGACGGTCCAACGTTTGCGCAGGCGCAGCGGATACAGCGGCAGAAAGAAAGCCACCCGCACACCGGCCTTCAGCCACGGACGCAGAAAATCGCGCCGGATGCGCCGGCAACCCACCGCATCCAACAGCACCCGGCACTCAACGCCTGCTCGGGCCCGTTCGGCCACCAGATCGCGGAAATGCCGACCGGTATCGTCCGGCTGCCAGATGTAATACTCCATGTGAATGTGCTGTCGCGCGTCACGCAGTGCCTGCTCCAAAGCCGCGTAGGTGGCGTTGGATTCTTCCAGGATGCTGACCATGTTGCCACCAATAGCCGGCACGCCGGCCAGTCGGCGCCCCAACTCGGCGATACCGGCCAGGTCTTCCGGCAGGTCGGCCAGTGTGGGCCGCAGTCCGCGCGGATCGACATGAGCCCGCCAACGCTCCAGCAGATGGGCCACCCGGCGCCGACGGCGGCGCAGCTTCCGCCGCAGCCGGTGCGACCCCAATATCCAGTACAACATCGCCCCCAACCCGGGAACAAATAGTACGGCGAAAATCCAGGCCACCATCGCCGGCGGTTCCTGTGGCCGACGCAGAATGCGCGTCGCCACCACCACCGCCAGCACGAGGTGGCTCGCCGCCGCCAAAAACAACAGCCCGAGCGGCCCCATGCTACGGAGTTTGCGACGCGCCGGTGCGCGTGTCAACGCCGATCGCGCCGCCCGACCATCCAACCGCGCTGAGCGCCCCCGCTGCTAGCGCTGCGCCAGCGGCACGTAGGCCCGCGCCGGCGGCCCGATGTAACGGCTACGCGGCCGAATGAGGCGATTGTTCTCGTGCTGTTCGATGATGTGCGCGCACCAGCCGGCCACACGCGCCATAACGAACAGCGGCGTGAAAATATCCGGCGGAAATCCCAGAAAGTAATAGACCAGTCCGCACGGGTAATCGACATTCGGATACAGCTTCTTCTTCTCCCAGACCGTCTGCTTGATGGCATGGTAGACTTGTGCCCGCCATTGCTCGTTGCGCATGTTTGCCAGCTCGTCCACATAAGGTTCCAGGATGAAGGCCCGATGGTCGCCGCTGCGGTACACCCGGTGGCCGAAGCCCATGATCTTCTCGCGGCGATCCAGCGCATCGGCCACCCAGTGACGAGCCTCGTCGGCGGAAGTGAACCGCATGATCAGCTTCAGGGCGGCTTCGTTGGCACCACCGTGCAACGGTCCCTTGAGCGTCCCGATCGCCGCCACCACCGAAGAATGCAGCCCGCTGAGCGTGCTGGTGCAAACGCGCGCCGCGAAGGTCGAGGCGTTGAACTCATGTTCCGCATACAACACCAGCGTCAAGTTGAGAACCTTCTCTTCAAGCGCTGTCGGGTCGCGGCCAAACGCCTGGTAAATGAACTGCCCGGCGTGCGACAACCCCGGCTTGGGTTCTAGTGGAGCGTAACCGTCCAGGATGCGTTGCCGGGCGGCAATCAGCGACGGTACCGCCGCCAGCACCCGCGTGGCCCGCGTCAACAGACTGCTCTTGCCCTGCGAAACGGCACTGCTGAAGTTGCCGCACAGCGACACGCCGGTGCGCAACACGTCCATCATTGGCGCCTGCCGCGGAATGGCGCGCAGCATCTCGATCACCGCTCGCGGCAGCTCGCGCTCCCCATCGATCTGCTGCCGAAACAGCGCCAGTTGTTCGGGCGTGGGCAGTTCGCCATGCAAGAGCAGGAAGGCGCACTCCTCGAAGCTGGCATGCTGAGCCAGGTCGGCAATGTCGTAACCGCGGTATAGCAGGCGCCCCTGGTCCACACAGCAGATGGCCGTCTCGCCGGCAATGACCCCTTCCAGACCAGGATGATACACTTCCGTTGCGTCGCTCATGTTCGACCCTCATGTCAGTGCCGTTTTGTGTCAGGCTTGGGTCTGTCGATGGACCGGCCCGCGCGGACGGCGCAGCAGCCGTCCACCCTCAATGATAGTCGGACCCCGGGGAGACGCTGGCCCCGGAGCCCACGCCATGGAGTTTCTGCTGTTCTCAGCCCCGCTGGCCGAACTACTTTTCACCGGTCTTCTACCAGCCGCAGGAACGCATTGATGTTGCCGAAGACGACCTGCGCCCGTCAGCAGATGGTGCCGTTAAGGGTGTCGCGGGTCAGCGCTGCCGACCCGCCAGTTGCGCCCGCCGCATCTGACGGGTCACGAGTCCGGTTACCAGGACCAGCAACAGGGTGCCGGTCGGCTCGGGCACGACGCAGACCACTTTGTTCAGAGAACGCGGCTCGGGACACGGCGGCGTGGGGTTGCTGGGCGTACCAGCGTAGCAAATCGCCGTGACGTTGATCGTCAGCTCGCTCGGGCACGTGTTGCACTTGACGGCACCCAGCAAGAACACGCGATGGTCACCGCCCACGTACAGATTCCAGGGCACGTCCACCGCCCTGTTCCTCAAGCTCGCAGAGGTGACTGAGATCAAGCTGGCCGGATTGTAGTAGAAGATGTGCGGCTCGCCGTCCCAACGTTTGGCCTGGATGTTCTCGTCTGCGAGGTTGTTGCATATGTAGTAAGCGATGCTGCCCTGACCTGGTGCTGCTCCACTGATTTCGATGGTAATCCCGCTTAGCCGCCCCACTTCGGTCGCGGGCGGCTCATTGTTGAAGCGTCCCCAGATGTAAGCCCAGGTCGGCTGGCCGCACCATAATTCGGCGTCCGGCATGACACCCGGCTCGGCGTAGGGCGGCACAGCATACGAACCGCCGGCCTGGAGGAGTTCATACCCGTCCAGGAAATCGCGGCCATTGCCATTAGTGGCCAGGAAGGCCAATGCCGGGTTCTTCAGACCGTAAGGATCAGCACTGCTTGAGAAGAAGAAATCCACTGTTGCGTTGGCTGTCGCTGCCAGCGCGCACGCCCAAAAGAAGAAGCTCCGCCCGAGTTTCATTGTCCTCCTCCTTGCTCCTGTGCGCCGCTCGGAGCGGCATCGGGCCGTTTCAGCATCGGTGCGCGCATGCACTGTCGCAGGACGCTCCGCTTCTGTGAGTAGTTTCGTCTTGCTGTGGGGCCAAGGTACTACACCCCCTTGCACGCCGCGTGGTCGCCGACCGACACCCGCTCTATTATTGATTGTCGCCAACGGTTAACCGGTTGTCAACGCAGCAGCGGCATTAGCATTGCTTTCCCGGTCTCCCGAGTTGTACCACCCTATGCTCGCAGGTCACCGGGTGGTCGCCTCGCTTGGTCCTCAGCTTGAGCGCAAGTCCTCACGAGCGCGGCTTGGCGTAGGTTTGCGCAGCTCAATTTGCCCGCGCTGCTGCCGCGGACAGCGTCGCTGTGCCAGTCGGGGCGTAAGCCCACCGGCGGCCCTACAAGTGTGGCCTGCGCCCCTGATCACTAGCCGCACATCGCCCTGGCGCGCGGTGCCATCGTCAACCGACTCGGGCACCTGACCCCGCCGCGATCAAATCGGCAACCCCAGATCTCCCGGCTGATTGCTCCTGACTGACGGACCGTCCGTTGCCGCGCGCAGGCTGCCCCAGCGCCATTACGGATTGGTCAGCAGACTGACGAACGGGTTGATGTCGCCAAAGTCCACGTAGCCGTCCTGGTTGATATCACCGTTCATGATGTTGCAATCGGGAAAAGCCGCCGCATAACCGGCCGGATTGGTCAGAGCCAGCACGAACGGGTTGATATCCCCGAAGTTAACGGCGCCGTCGCAGTTCATATCGCCCAACAGCCAGGGAGCTGTACAGTCCAGGGCCGTCAGCGACACATCGTCGATGTTCCAGCCGCAGTAGGTCCACCCGCCGTCGGTGGTGCCCATCGTCCAGCGCAGGTACACGGTCGGCTGACCATCGGCGACGGCCGAAATATCCAGGTCCATCTTCTTCCATTCCCTGTCCGCCGTTTCTGCGTCAGGATTCTCCCAGACCGTGGTCCAGGTGGACCCATTGTTGCTCACCCGCACGTAGGCGTGGTCATAGCGGCTGCGCTCCACACCCAGCCAGCGCCAGAAGTGCAGACGGGTGCGGAACGCGCCGGTACAGTCAATCGGGGTACTGGTGAGGTGGTACTGGGGCATGTTGTTGGTGTAGTCACCATTGAGGTTGTAACCGTACACATTCAAGCCGGTCTTGCCACTGGTTGGGTCGGGACCGCCATAAGCCCCGCCGCCACCGGTCGGCCGCCCGAAGGCCCACAGCCCGCCGGAGATCGTCCAACCTGGGCTGGTATCGAAGTTGTTCTCGTAAACCGTGGCAACACCGTAAGCGGCAGTGGCGGCGTAGGAAGCGCTCGGGGCTTGGCGCGGATCGGTGAAGACCTGCCCACCAACAGCCTGAGCGCTGAAATAGTAAAGCACTTCGCTGCCGCAAGCCGCCGCCGGTAGAAAGGCGTCATACACGTTCGGGCTGACTTCGGTCATCGCCACGTCCTGCCAGCCGCCACCGGTGTTGTAATGCAAGCGCCCGGTGCCCGGCTGCGGCACCGCCGATCCGACCCCGATGACCTCCACCCGTACGCGTGTCCCGCCGGCCGGACTGCAATACTGCGGCAACCCGTTCGGGTATTCGAACTTGAGGGCGTTGACGATGACCTGCACGCCGGCGGCATCGACCAGCCAGCCGCACAGACTCCGCGTCATCTTGACGGCGAACGGCATATTCAGATAGTTGGGCGTGTCATAGCAGTCCTGTTGCGTGTGGTAATTGGGATTATTCCAGACCTCGCCTTCGATCAACAAACAAGCCTGGTAACCGGCCTGCTCAAAGGGGGCATGATCGCTCGCGTCGAGCTGTCCCAGAATCGTGGTTGTCAATCCTTGACCATATTCGGCCACGGCCGCAGCCAGCGCGTTCTTGATCGGGTTGGACGCCGTGCGACCATAGATGCGCGCGTTGTTGGTGTTCGGGTCGTAGCAAACCATGTCGGCGGATATCATCCCGCGAATGTTCTCGCCCGGATGCATCTGCACGTAAGCATAGCTGCCGTACAACCCCAGCTCCTCCAGATCGAAGGCTATGTACTTGATCGTGTAGTTCGACTGGTATTGGCTCAGGATGCGGGCGCACTCCAGCACGGCGGCCACGCCGCTGGCATTATCGTCCGCACCCGGGTTGCTCACCGAGTCATAGTGCCCGCCGATGATGTAGACCTGGTTGGGATAAAGGGTGCCTGGCTGAACTGCCACGACGTTCACCCCCTGACGACCCGAATAAGTGAACGGCTCCAGGTCGGCACTCAAACCATAGCTGCGAAACAGCGCCAGGATGTTGTCGCGTGCTAGGTTATGTTGCGGACCGCTGGGACCGCGATTGTGCCCGGTCCGCGTATACAACCAGTTTGCCAGTAGATCGTTGTACAAGTTCAAATCCACCTGGTTGGCGGCGGCCATGCCCATGTCCGACGCCACCACCGGCGCCACCGAGATCAGACACGCGAGAGCCGCCAGGATCCACGAAGCCTGCCAAGTCCATTGCTTCGCCTTCACGACCGGGCCTCCTACATGCAAGTCTTGTGAAAGGTGCGGTTTACCAGCGCTACGGGTAGACCGGGACCGCCGACCCAGGGGGGGCTGCTTCCCGACCTCCAGGCCCATTATAGCCCGCGCCCAACAAACGCCGCAACGCGATTTGCATTCGACTTCATTGACGCCTCGCCCCCCGGCGTCTAGCGTGTACCCGCCGGACCGCGGTCGGCAACCCGCCGCTTGGCGATCTGCCAGACGACCGGCGGCGCCGCAGTAGAAATATCACCCAGCCAGCGAGGGTCAAAGCAGATGTCCACCTATTCGGTCAGCCCGGACGGAGAGAAGTTCCCGCTGCCCAGCGAAGCGGACTACGCACGTGAATATCAGCGCCTGGAGAAACTGGTCGAGCATCACCGTGGCGAAGGGAGGGAAATCGTTGTCGTCATCGGCGTGGGATTCGTCGGCGCCGTGATGGCTGCCGTCGTGGCGGACACCGTCGACAAGAAAACCGGCCGCCCCAATAAGTTCGTTATCGGCATGCAGCGTCCCAGTCCGCGCAGCTTCTGGAAAATCCACTATCTCAACCGCGGCGTGTCGCCCGTGAAGGCCGAGGACCCGGAAGTCGATCGAATCATCAGTCGTTGCGTCAACGAGAAGAAGACGCTCACGGCCACGTTCACCAACGACGTGCTCAAGCTGGCTGACGTCGTGGTCGTAGACGTGCAGTGCGACTACCTGAAGGCCGACCTGGGTAACCTGCGCAGCGGGCGAACCGACATGGCCGCTCTGGAAAAAAGCTTCGAGGTCATCGGCCAGCTCATCGCCCCGCATTGCCTGGTGCTCATCGAAACAACCGTTGCCCCGGGTACCACCGAGTACGTCGCCTACCCGATCCTCAAACGCGCTTTCGAAGAGCGCGGCCTGAACGCCGAGCCGCTGCTGGCCCACAGCTTCGAACGCGTCATGCCCGGCCGCAATTACGTCGCCAGCATCCGTGATTTCTGGCGTGTGTGCAGCGGCGTCAACGCGGAGGCCCGTGCGCGCGTCGAAAAGTTCCTGCGCGAAGTGCTCAACACCGAGCAGTTCCCGCTGACCGTGCTGGACCGGCCACTGGAAAGCGAAACCTGCAAAATCGTGGAGAACAGTTATCGGGCTACGATCCTGGCCTTCCTGGATGAATGGAGCACCTTCGCCGAGCGCAACGGCGTGGACCTGGTCAAAGTCATCCAGGCCATCAAGATGCGCCCCACGCACAGCAACATCATCTTCCCCGGCCCGGGAATCGGCGGCTATTGCCTGCCGAAAGACGGGGGCCTGGGCATGTGGGCGTACCGTCATCTGATGGGCTTCGATGACGAGTTGTTCAAAATCACGCCGCTGGCCATCGACATCAACGACACCCGCGCCCTGCGTGTGGCCGGATTGACGCGCGACGCCCTGCGCAACATGGGCCGCGGCGTCGCGGCGGCGCGCATCACGTTACTGGGTTGTGCGTACCGCGAAGATGTTGGCGACACACGCTACTCCGGCTGCGAACTGATCGTGCGCAAGCTGACCGAAATGGGTGGCGACATGCGTGTGCACGACCCGTACGTGACTCACTGGTGGGAGATCGAAGCTCAGGACACCTACCCGGCCCCGGGGCAGAGCTGGGCCCGTTTCTTCCGTAATCAGGAACGGCTTAAAGAGTTACGTGTGCAGTCCGACCTTACCGCGGCCCTGCGCGACGCCGACGCCGTGATCTTCGCCGTGCGTCACAAGCCATATCTGGAGCTGATGCCAGAGGAAGTGGTGCGCATGGCCGGCAAGCCCTGCGCGGTCGTCGACTGTTTCGGCATCCTGGACGACGCGAAAATCAAACGCTACTTCGAGTTGGGGTGCGAGGTCAAAGGACTCGGTCGCGGCCACGTCAAACGCATCAAAGATGCCGTCTCGGCTGCCCGGCGTTGACTCGTCCCAGTGCAGCGACAGGCGCCTGCGCCAAGCCGGCAACGAATCTTTGCTTCGCTGGCGGCATCTCCCAGCGCTGGCTACCGCGAGCCTCGTGCCGTCTACCACAGCAAGTGGCTGACACGCAAGGCCTTGTGTAAGTAACACTCGCGGATCGCCAGAATCTGCCGTATGGGGCTTGCTCGTTCGGTGAGACCAGTATAATAGTTGCGCTTGGTGGCGCTTGTCCGCCGACAACGCGGGTGTAGCTCAGTGGTAGAGCGTCACGTTGCCAACGTGAATGTCGTGGGTTCAAGTCCCATCACCCGCTGTTAGCGCTGCTTCCCTGCCGAGCGCATCGGAGCAGCTACGTCATTGGTCGTCTTGCCCACGCCGGCACCCTTGCAAGAGCGGCATCACGGCGCTGACCGTAACGGTTTTTCTTTGTGACGAGGTTGCCGCGACTCGCTAACTGGCTCTTACTGGCACAGGCGGCCTCGGCGGACACGCGTGTACCACAGCCCAGCCAGTGGTAGCCCGATCAGGACGCCGCCGGCCGTTTCGCACAGCCCGGTAAGCAGGTCGCCGGGAAACGACGGCAAGCGCGTCCCACAGGGAAAGACCAGCGGATCGTATAGCACGGCGCCACGTATGCAGCCATCAGCGTCCGGGCAGATGGTGATGCAGTTCGGATCGACCGTGCCGACGACACGCACCAGGTCACCGAATTTGAAATCGCCGGCATCCGGAACAACATACGAGCCACCGCCGCCTTGGAACAGCACGCAACCGTGCCCCTGTACCAGCATGCCGCAAGCATCGATGGGCTGCATGCCGCCGTTGTCTTGAGCTAGCGCGACGACCGTCAACAGCAACACACCCACGCACGGGGACCAGACACGGGTCATGCTCGGACCTCCAGACGGCGGTTCAGCCGCAGGCATTCTACGGCGAGTGAACTGTCTGGGCGATGTACCCAGTGCTTAGGCAGTTGACGTGCAGTGACCGCCCCGCCATGTTAGAGTCAGTGGTTCTGCCGGGCGGCACCAGCCGCAGCGGACGAGGAAGCGGGTCTGAGTAGCTATCCAAAGGTCTTCGCTGCGTTGGTGATCGCCACCAGGTGGCCCGAACACCGGTCGATCCCAGAGTTTTCGTGGAGAGGATCAGCGCATGAACAAGAAGGGGCGTATGGTGCGAATCAAGCATCGCAAAAAGCGTGAACGGGCCAAGGCCAAGGCGCGTGAGCGTCGGCTGGCGAGTCAGCAACGCTGAGATGTCCTAGCAGACCACCGGGCGCGCTGCTTCGTCGGCGGGCCGGTGGTCTTGGAGGTGCACGCAGCAAAAGCCCCTGCCGCAGCAGGGGCTTAGCGAAGCAAACGCCCCCACGGGGACTCGAACCCCGGTCTCCAGGATGAGAACCTGATATCCTAGGCCGCTAGACGATGGGGGCGGCTGGCCTGTGTTAGCCACTCACCCATACCTTAGCCATCCGTCGCCCGTGCGTCAAACCGCTGCGCCTCGGACCGAGGCAATCGGCAAGTCTGTCAGCCGTAGCCGGACCAGCGCCGCAGGCGCAGGTCGGCCAACAGCACGGCTGACCCGCCCGCGTCCAATCGACCGGCCGACTGCGGCGTGGCCGTCGCGTCCAGTTCGCGATTGACGAGTATGCACTGGTGTCCCCCAGACACGGCGCGCGGGCCCCAGCGGACGCCGGTGGTCCTGGCAGCGCAACAAACGACCTCACGCAGCTCTGTCCCCTCCGGGCCTGCGCCGACCAGTGATGGATTCTTGTAGGCACTATGCCCGCAGGCCAGTTCGCCCAAGACGACCAGTGGCCGCGGGCCGACGGCCTTGGCAAGCCGACGCAGCGCTCGTACTGACTCGTCATAAGTGTGCTCGACCGGCGAGCCAACGCACGCCTGCACTACGCAAAGTTCCAGCCAAGGCATATCGTTAAGGCGTAAGCGTGCCCAGGCGGCTACGCGCGGGGTGGTCGCCACGAGGCCGCCCGGCGAGCAAGCGAGGGGCAATTCTCCGGCATCGACGAGGCCGAACCGTTGTCGGCGATAAAGGATGGCCGCGCCGCCGGCAGACGCTTGGGCTTTGCCGCTATGGACGGCCAACCCGTAGTCCGGTAAGGCAGAGCGCAGTTGTTGCGCCAACGCCGGGTCAGCATGTTGCAGACCGACCAAATCCGGCTGATGCTGCCGGATGACGGCGCTCAGTCGGTCCAACGTCGCGTGTCTGGCAGTGTGATCACCGGTGGCGTTCGCATCGCACAGCATGACGCGCAGCGGCGCTGGTCCGGTGCAGCCGGTCAGCAGCGCGGTTCCGGCCAACATGATCCCCGGCAACCAGCGACCAGACTTGTTCACCTGCGGTGGCCCTCGGCTAAACCGCATCAAGCGGTAGCGCCGGCGGCTATCAACGCACCTGCGCCGGTCTTGCGTACGCCGGGCGGCCAAGCACGGTCCGGAGTGTACCAGGTGGCCAAGATGGCCTGCCAGTCCTCCAGACTGCGGGCCGCCACGCTTGCCGCCCGAACCTGTCGGGCATACGGATGTAGTTCGGCGTACTTGACGCCGAACTTTCGCATGCTGCGTGCGGCCAAGCGGGGATCGCAGTATCGGACGGTCAGTTGCAAATGATCGGCGATGACCCGGCCCTGCTCGGGCACGGAAGGCGGGTCGGGCAAGGCTTGACCGGTCAACAAAGCCCGTGCTTCGCTGAAGATCCACGGATTGCCGATGCAACCGCGCGCCACGCTCACCCCGTCGACGCCGGTGTGTTCAAGCATGCGGCGCAGGTCCTGGGCAGTGAACACGTCGCCGCTACCGAGGACGGTGTGGCTGCCGGCCAGACGTTTGGCGCGGGCCAGAAACTGCCAGTCGCTGGGGCCCATGTAGCGTTGTCGGACGGTGCGGGCATGGACCGTGACGGCGGCGACTCCCAGCTCCCAGGCGGCCTCGAATATGCGAAAGAAGTTGCGATCGCTTTCAGCCGAGTCGTCCAACCCACGACGCATCTTGACGGTCACCGGCACCATCGGTGGAACGCTGGAGCGCACGGCACGAATGATGGCAATGGCTGTTTCCGGCTCGCTCAGCAGATAGCCGCCACGCTTCCGTCCCAGTACTTTTTTCACTGGGCAGCCAAAGTTGATGTCCACGGCGTCGAACCCGTGCGCGACCACCAAGCCGGCGGCGGCCGCGAAGTGTTCCGGCCGCGCGCCGATCAGTTGCGCTCCCACCGGGTGGTCTTCGGGCGGCAACGGGCCGAGCAGCTTGCGACGGGCCTTGGGTGACTCGGCGATGCACTTGTCCAGAACCACCTCGTGTAGCGCGTATGGCACGCCGAACCGTCGCGCTATCAGGCGCATCGGCAGCGCACTGTAGCCGGACAGAGCGGCCTGCACGAAAGGCATGTCCAGTTCCAGCTTGCCGATCCGCAACATCAGGTCAATTATACGCCCGCTGTACCGTGGAACGCTGCGGGCGGGCGACGCGGCTGCCTGTCTGCACCAACAGGGCATCCGGCAAGACGTCATGGCCTATCCCAACCACATTCACCTGCTCGCCCACGCCAACCCCCTGGGGCCCGACGCAACGCGGTTTGGGTTCGGCGACATAGAAGAGTACCTGCGCTTTGCCCGAAAGCACCTGTCGCCGAGTCTCGAATTGACCTACGACCTCGACGTTCTGAAAGCTATCGAGGATCCTTGGCGGGGCGGTCGGCACGACGATGCCGCCCGCCTGCGCGACCTCCAGCGGGCGCTGAACGACCGACGCACGTTGGCGATCGTGGCGGCCGGCGGAGGGGCGTATTTCGCACGACTGCTTCCCCACCTCGACTTCAGCCCGCTAGCCAGACGCCGCGCTCCCTTGTGGGCCCTCGGCTTCAGCGAAATGAGCACGCTGGTCGGCTTAGTCGCCAGTTATCGCTGCGGACGCGGCCTGTACTGGTTGTGTCCGAACTGGCTCGGCAGTCGGCTCCGGCCGCCGCAAGTTGCCCAGGCCGCGCTAGCCGAATTCTGGCGCACCCTGGCGGAGGTGCTCTCCGGCAGGCAGCCGAAAGCTGTGCAGCATCTCAGTTTCGGGCCGTTGCGCGGCACGCTGGTGCGCGGCAGGCTACAGGGCGAACGAGTCCGCGTCGTCGGGGGCTGTCTGGCTGTGCTGGCGGCCGTCGTCGGTAGCCCGTTGGCCCGTCGACTGCGCCCCGACGGCAAGTGGCTCTTGCTGGAGGACCTCAAGGAGTCACCCTACCGCATTGATCGGCATCTGGCGGCATTGAAGCTGGCCGGCTGGTTGGAGCGCGCCGCCGGCCTCCTCATCGGGGACTTCCACATGCTGCACGAGGACACCCAGGCGGCGGTCTTGGCCTTACTGGATTATCACTTGCCGAAAGGCACTAAGCTGCCGGTCGTCACGACGCGCGACTGCGGCCATGTCTGGCCGATGGTGCCGGTAATGCTGAATCGCCCGCTGCGGCTCGACCGGCGCGGCGACCAAATCCGCCTCTGGAGTTCGGGGCTGCGGTAGGTGGCCGCCACGGCTCACTTGCCTTGCCGAAGCCGCTGGCGCAAGCGTGCCTCGATGAACGGCTGAATGTCACCATTGAGCACACGCTGCACGTCGGGGATCGCCAGGTTGGTGCGGTGATCCTTGACGTGGATAGTCGAGCCGTGGATGACGTAACTGCGAATCTGGTTGCCCCAGGCAATATCGCCTTTTTCGCTGTAGATCTTGGCCAACTCCGCATCCTGCTTGGCTTTCTCCATCTGCTCCAGACGGGATTGCAGAATGCTCAGGGCCATGCGGCGATTCTGCGCCTGGCTGCGCTCGTTGACACATTCGACCACGATGCCGCTGGGCTTATGACGCAGGCGTACGGCGGTGGCAACCTTGTTGACGTTCTGACCGCCGGCGCCGCTGGCACGCCGAAAGAATTCCACCTCCAGATCGGCCTCGGCGATTTCGATCTTGGTTTCTTCCACTTCCGGTAGGCAGTCGACGGCGGCAAAGGACGTCTGCCGCTTGCCCTGGGCATTGAAAGGACTGATGCGCACGAGCCGGTGCACTCCGACTTCGCAGGACAGGTAACCGTAGGCGTACGGGCCGGTCACGAGCAGTGTCGCCGACTGGATGCCGGCTTCTTCGCCGGCCCGGCGGTCGATCTCGCTGACCTTGAAGCCGGCTCGGTCGCAGTACATCAGGTACATGCGCAGAAGCATCTCGGCGAAGTCACAGGCGTCCACACCCCCGGCGCCGGCCTGTACGCTCAGAAAACAGTTACGCTGGTCGTTTTCGCCGGACAGCAGCGTCAGCAGCTCGAGCTGGTTGGTCTTCTCCGTGAGCAGTTCCAATTCGCGCTGTACTTCCGTCCAGGCATCCGCGTCGTTCTGCTCCTGCGAAAGTTCGAGGAGGACCTGAGCATCATCGGCGCGACGCAGCAGCTCCTGGAGTGGGTCGACCTGGGCGCGCAGGTCCTTGAGCTCACTGACCACCTGTTGGGCCGCCTCGGGCTGGTCCCAGAAGCCGGGCTTCTGCATGCGGGTGGTCAGCTCTTCCAGTCGTGCGGTCTTGGCCGGCAGGTCAAAGCGAGTCCCGGATCGCGTGGATCCGAGCGGTCAAGTCGCGCAGGGTAGCGGCGGGATCTTCGTAAGTGGTTGCCATCGCCTTTTTATTCGCCGAGCGACGTCCGCTCGCTCCTTCGTCGAGGAAGGGCCGCGAATCCGCACCCTCCCGGCAGCCAGAGCAAGAGCCTCGAAACCGTCGCCGTCTCGATCGCCTCGCGGCCCAGTATCTCACCTACCAGGGCCGTTACCGCAAAACATTCTAGCGTCATCCGGCGCGGCTGTCCCCGCCAGAGTGCGGCGGCGCCGCGTCAGCACCGGATCCCCGCACAAGCGTCTGCGCCGGCGCCGTGCCGCCGGGCCGCAGGACGGCTATCGCTATGCCGACCAACAACAACAGCCCGGCAGCAACCAACCAGCTTGGCGGTGGATACCCGGTGGCATCCAACCCGTAACCGAACCGTTCCAGCAGCGGCTTGAGCCCATCGCTACGGGCACTCAGCCCCGACAACCCGTTGTGCAAACCGTGGGCGACGACGGCCGGCCAGATCGAACGGTAGCGCACCACCAGCAGACCAAATAGCAAACCCAAGGCGCTGGTGACGATCAGCCGGTGCACGCTGTGATGATATATGCCGAAGGCCAGCGCCACTACGATCACTGCCGCCGTCCGGCCGAGACTGCCGCGCAAGCCGCCCAATGCATAGCCCCGGAAGAACATCTCTTCGCAGACTGCCGGCAACAACCCCAGGAATACCAGCATGACCAAGGGATGAACGCCGCCCAGCGCGGCCACCATCTCTTCGAAGGCCCGCTCCATCTCCGGCGGCATGGGCAGCCAAGTTTGCTGGAAGGCGAACCAGCCCTGGGCGAGGACCCACGTGGACAGACCGAAGCACAGCGCAGCCAGCCAGCCTGCCGGGGCCGCCGGCCCCAGACTGAACGCCGACCGGATCCGCACGCGCATGTACAAGGCGAAAAGCATGGGTGCCAGCAGAAACAACGTAACGATCACCGCCGCCAGCCCGAACCAGAAGCGCAACGTTCCAGCCACTCCCGGCAACTTGAGCAGCCACTGCTGCGCGAAGAAGTTCGCCGAGAACACGACGGCCAGCAGCAAGAACGCCTGTGCGGCGCTGGGCTGATCGGCGGGCCGGAAGAAGCGCCGCTTGAAGATGGTCTTGATCGACCCGCTATCGGCGAATAGCACGGCCTCCTGCCCGAAGAGCTTGGCCGCCACGGCCACGGCCGCGCCGGCGTACAGAGTGGTCGACAGCGTCACCCACAGGATGGAGAACAGGTCGAAGCGCCCGGTAAACAGATCGCGCGTCAGAATGACGATGTTGGTCACCGGCATGATCAGCAACGGGCCTTCCAGACGCGTACCGGGCAGAATCCCGACCACGGCGGGTATCATTGCCGCCACCATGACCGGCATGACATAGTTCTGCGCCTCTTTGAAGCTGCGCGCGAAGCTGCACACCGCTAACAGGGCGGCACTGAACATCACCGCCAGAGGCACGAGCACCACCAGCACCCAAGGCAGCATGTTCAGCGGAATCACCACTTGGCCGCCGCGGGCCAGCAGATCACCCAGTCCACCGAGCCAGATCGTGCCGCCGATGGACAACAGGTTGAGGGCGGCGCTCAACATGGCAATCAGGGCCACCACCAGGAACTTGCCCGCAATCAGGTCCACCGTGGGCACCGGGGCCACCATCAACGTTTCCAGTGTTCCCCTTTCGCGCTCGCCGGCCGTCAGGTCGATCGCCGGGTAGATCGCCCCTGTGATGGTCATGATGACCAGAATCAGCGGCACGATCTGCCCCAAAATCGACCCGCCGACTTTCTCGGGCGTGGCGACCGGCTCCTGCAAAGTCTCCAACGGAGTGATGAACTGCGGATCGAGCCGCACGCGGCGCAGCCGCTCGTGCAGCCAGGCCTCGCTCAGCCGCTTGAGGATTCCTTCCAGGCCGGCGGCAGCGATCTGACTGCGAATGTCCGTCTGGTCAAGCACCAGGGTGACCTGTGCCGATCCGCTCTCGCCACGCGCGGGCACACCGCCCGGCAAGAGCACTCCGGCGTGACAAGCGCCGGAGCGCACCTGGGCGCGAACCTCATCGGCCTGAGACATTACGACGATTTCGTACTCGGGGGGGTGCTGGCGAACATCGGCGCGCGCCGCCTCGGCCGGTGATTCGTCGCGCAGCGCCGGGGCCGTGCTGGGCACATCCAGCTCGCCACGCTCGTGCAATTCGACGATTTCCTCGGCAGGCAGGCTGGTGGCGCGCGGGCGGCGCGCCGGATCGGAGTCGATCACGGCACGCAGCCAACGTTGGGCGGCCTCCGATTCCACCGCCACCTTGTAACGCTCCTGTTTCAGCCGACCGACTTGCAGCTCGAAGCCCTGGAGCGATCCCAACATCATGGCCGGGTACAGCACCATCGGCACGAAGATCATGGCGATGAGCGTACGCCGATCGCGCAGCGTATCGAGCAGTTCCTTGCGGCCGATGGTCTGAATGCGCGTGAACCGCCTCATGGACACCTGACTAGTGAGCCGGCGACCGGCCGCCAAACACCGATTCTTCGGCACCGACCAGGCTCAGGAAAACGTCGCTCAACCGCTGACGACCGGTCTGCCGGCGCAAGACGTCCAGTTCGCCCTCGGCGATCAGGCGGCCGTTGTGAATCAACCCCAAGCGCCGGCACAGGCGGTCGATCTCGTCCAGCGCGTGCGTCGATAGCAGGACCGCCTTGCCGGCTGCGGCTTGGGTGCTGATGAACTCCAGAATCAGCCGATTGCTGAGCACGTCCAGCCCCAGCGTCGGCTCGTCCAGCACCAGAATGGGCGGATCAGCGATCAAGGCCCGCGCGATGCTGACACGCTGCTTCTGACCGGTCGAGAGCGCGCCGCAGCGCAGGTGTACGTAGGGTCCGATGCCCAGCCACTCGATCAGCCGACCGATCCGCGCGGCCGCCTGCTCACGCGGCAAATCATACAGCGTGGCGAAATATTCCAGTATCTCCCGTGGCGTGAGGCGCGCGTACAATCCGGTGTTGGCCGTCAGATAGCCGATATGCCGCTTGACCAGCTCTGGGTGCCCGGTGACTTCCTGCCCGTCGATCCAGACCCGGCCTGCCGTGGGACGCAACAAACCGCTCACCACCCGCAGGGTGGTCGTCTTGCCGGCGCCGTTCGGCCCCAGCAGCCCGTAGATCTCACCCGGCCGAACCTCGAAGCTGATGTGATCGACGGCGGTCTTCTCGCTCCCGTCCGGGTTCGGGAAAACCTTGGTCAGTCCCTCAACACGAATGATGCCGCCCGGCAAGGACATAACCTTTCAACCGACTACCCGTGCCTCACGGGCCGCTGCAATCGCTAGCGGACGTCTGCCACTCGCCCCTGCGACCGCACGCCCCGCCACGTGCCGCGTAGCCTACCGTCCGGCGGTCGGCTTGGCGACGCGCCCCGCAGGCCAGCAACCACACCGCGGCCCCTGTCCGCTGATGAGGCAGACTGGTAACATAGGGCCCGCCGGCGGAGGTAAAGGCTGATGAACAAGCTGGGCGTGAACATCGACCACGTGGCCACCATTCGTCAGGCGCGGCGCACGGACGAGCCCGATCCGGTGTGGGCGGCCGTGGAAGCCGAACTAGGCGGCGCCGATGGGATCACCTTTCACCTGCGCGAGGATCGGCGTCACATCAACGATCGCGACGCCGAGTTGCTCAAACAGACCGTCGCCACCAAGCTCAACATGGAGATGTCGATCGCGCCGCAGATCGTGCGCATCGCCCTGCGCCTGCGGCCCGACCAGTGCACTCTGGTACCTGAACGCCGCCAGGAGTTGACCACCGAGGGCGGCCTGGACGTCGCCCGCCTGCGCCGCCGCATCGCCCCCGTCGTCAAGAGACTGAGAAGAGCCGGCATCATCACCAGCGCTTTCATCGAGCCGGAGGAAGCTCAGGTGCGCGCCGCGGCCGCCTGCGGCTTCGATGCCATCGAGTTGTGGACCGGCCAATATGCCCATGCCCGCGGCGAGCGACAGCGCGACGCGGCCTTGGAGCGCCTGGTGCGCGCCCTGGAGATCGGCTGGCGCTGCGGGCTGGAAGTCCACGCCGGCCATGGTTTGACCTACCGCAACATCCAGCCGATCGCCGCCCTGAGCGCGTTTTCGGAATTCAACATCGGGCACAGCATCGTGGCGCGGGCCGTCTTCGTCGGACTGCGCGCGGCGGTGCGCGAGATGAAGCGGCTGCTGGATCGGGCCGCCCAGCTAGCCGCAGTCGAGGACCGGCTGGCGGCCGACCACGCGGAACAGAAATGACACCCAAGGCCATCGTCAACGCACGCCGCCGCGATCAGGCCGGCTTATGGACCGTCCGGCTGGAGGGCGGACGCATCCACAGCATCCAGGCCCAAGCCGGCGAAGCGACACTGAGCGTCGGAGCCGACGAACTCGACGCCGGCGGGGGGCTGCTCACCCCCGCCTTGGTGGATCCACACGTACACCTGGACTTGGCCTACTCGCTGGAGCTGGTGCCACGCAACCGTTCGGAGACGCTCTCTGAAGCGATCGAGTTATGGTCGCGCGCCAAGCGCGAGCTGACGGCGGACAACGTGCGACAGCGGGCAGCGCGTGCTATCCGCACGGAGATCGCCTGGGGTACCGGCATCTTCCGCAGCCACGTAGACGTGTCCACGGCGGCAGGCATGCGGCTGTGCGAGGGTGTGCTGGCCGCCCGCGAGGAGACCCGCCGAGACTGCAAGATCCAGCTCGTGGCGTTTCCCCAGGACGGTCTGGTGCGCGACCCCGGTGCCGTGGACCTGCTGCGCCAGGCCATGCGCAGCGGGGTGGACCTGGTCGGCGGCATTCCGCATATCGAGCGCGTTCAGCGCGACGGACTGCGCCACCTAGAGCTGGTCTTTGAACTGGCCGCCAAGTTCAACACCAACATCGACGTGCACGTGGACGAGACTGACGACCCGCAGAGCGTTTACGCCGAGCACCTGGCAGCCATGACGATCGAGCGTGGCTGGCAGGGGCGTGTGACCGCTTCGCACATGTGCGCCCTGGCCAGCTACAACGACGTGCACGCCGCCCGCGTGATCGATCTGCTGGCGGAAGCGGAGATCCGCGTCGTCACCAACCCGGGCGTGAATCTGCATCTCCAGGGACGCTACGATGGCTATCCCAAACGTCGCGGCCTGACCCGCGTGCGCCAGCTCTTGGATGCCGGCATCATCTGCGGCGCCGGTCAGGATTGCATTCAGGACGTGTTCTATCCGCTGGGCAGCGGCCGCTTGCTGGAACAGGTCCTCCTGCTGGTGCATGCCGAGCACATGGCCAGTCCGCGCCGCCTGCGCCAGGCGCTGGAAATGGTCTGCTGTCAGGCCGGCGAAGTGGTCGGCCTGGGGGTGCATCGCCCCGAACCGGGCGCGCCCGCCAACCTGACGCTTTGGCCGGTGGAGACGGTTGAAGACCTGGTGCGGCTGCGACCGGCCCCCAGGGCCGTGCTGCATGACGGCCGCGTTGTGCACACCGGACACTACGCGCCGACCTCCAACTGACCGGCCTGCTCAGGGAGTCGTTTGCACGATGAAGATTCATCCGACGGCGATTGTGGATGCGACGGCCGAAATCGACGCCACGGCCGAAATCGGCGCTTATGCCATTGTCGAAGCCAACGTGCGCATCGGCCCAGAGGTGCGACTGCATCCGCATGCCTTCGTGGGCGCCAATACCACTCTCGGCCGCGGCTGCCAAATCCATCCGTTCGCGGTCGTCGGACATCTCCCCCAGGACGTAAAGTTCGGTGGTCAGCCTTCCTACACCGTGGTCGACGAAGAGACCATCGTCCGAGAGCACGCTTCGATTCACCGCGGAACAACGCCCGGCAGCACTACCAGTGTCGGCCGTCGCTGCTTCATCATGGCGACGGCCCACATCGGACATAACTGTACGGTCGCCGATGAGGTCATCCTGGCCAACGGCGCACTGCTGGCCGGGCACGTGGAAGTCGGCCGCCGCGCCTTCATCAGTGGCGGTGTGGCCATCCATCAGTTCGTCCGCGTCGGCGAGCTGGCCATGCTGGGCGGCCGACTCAAGGCCATCGGCAACGATGCTCCACCATTCATGATGATCGATGTCCCCGGACCGGTCGGGTTGAACGTGGTCGGCTTGCGGCGGGCTGGCTTGACCAGTGCCGAACGACTTGAGCTGCGTCGCTGCCACCAGGTGTTGTACCGCAGTGGGCTGCCCTGGCCGACCGCCGTGGAGCAGGTCGCTGCCTTGGTGCGGACCGATCCCGGTCGTCGGTTGCTGGAATTCCTGCGCGCCCCATCCAAACGGGGGCACCTGACATTGCGTCTCGACCGCGACGCGGTCGTCGCTGAGAACGAGCCGCCGGCGTGAGAATCCTCATCGCGCCCGACAAGTTCCGTCATGCGCTTGATGCTGCCCGGGTGGCCGCCGCTTTGGCCGCCGGAGCGCGGGCGGCCCGCCCGGAGGCCGAGCTGGTGCTCTGTCCGCTGGGTGACGGTGGCGAGGGTACCGGACGCATTCTGGCGAACGTGCTCGGCGCCGCCCCTCGTCAAACCCTGGTCCTCGATCCACTGGCGCGCCCGCATGCCGCCACTTGGTGGTGGCACGAGGAGCAACGTCTGGCAATCATCGAGATGGCCCAAGCTTCCGGCTTGGCGCTGCTTGCCGACGATGAGCGCGATCCGCTGCGCACCACCAGCTTCGGCACCGGTCAACTGCTGCGCGCTGCCGCCGATGCCGGTGCCTCGCACGCCTTGCTTTGCGTGGGCGGCTCGGCCACCGTGGATGGCGGAACCGGGTGTCTTCAGGCTCTGGGCTGTCGGCTACTGGATGACTCCGGACGAGTCCTCCCTGAACCGGCGGGCGGCGCTACCCTGCCGCGTATTGCCCGCGTGCAACCCGGACCACCGTTGCCGATGACGATCGATGTCCTGTGCGATGTCGAGAACCCTCTGCTCGGACCACGCGGAGCCGCAGCGGTCTTCGGTCCCCAAAAGGGCGCCGACCGCCTGACCGTCCGGAAGCTGGCCGAGGGGCTCGCCCACTGGGCTGAAATCGTGGGGCCGGTCGGGGAAGGCGATCTCGCCGCCCGCCGCGGCACCGGCGCTGCCGGCGGCCTGCCGTTCGCCCTGGTGGCGCTCTGCCGCGCGCGCCTGTGCAGCGGGTTCGACGCCGTAGCTGAGCACGTGCGCTTGGACGACCAGTTGGCTGGCTGCAACTTGTGTCTTACCGGGGAGGGACGAATCGACGACCAGACTGCGTCCGGAAAGGTCGTTGCCGGCGTCGCCCGGCGCGCAGCGCGGTACCAAATACCCACGTGGGCTTTCTGCGGTCAGGTTCGCTGCGGTCCGGGACGCACGTTGGCCGATTTGGCCCAAAGCATCGGCGCCGAGCAGATCATCGTTATAACGCCCGCTAACACCCCACTGGCGCGTGCCCTGGCCGAGACCGAGGCCAACCTTCGTCGGGCCTCCGAGGCAGCTCTGACCACGCGAAAATGAAAACTTTATGGCGCACAACCTGCCGCAAGCTGGTGCCACTGACGCTGCTGGCGGTCGGCCAGATCCGCGCTCAAGCCTCCCCGTCGCTCGCCACGCCGCTATGGATCGTGCGCTTGCAGCCGGCCATTACCTGGGCGACGGCTACACGCCCCGCGGATAGCGACACCAGTCTGCTCGCGGCTACCGAAGACGGGTGCCTGCATCTCATTGACGCCGCCAGCGGGGAACCGCTCGCCCAACCACTGCGTGCCCTCCCCGGAGTGCAGCTCGGTGGACAAGCGGACGCCGGCGACCAACTGTGCTGCTTCGACCGCCACACGATCTACACGCTGCACACCAGCAGACCGGCGCGGCTGCTCTGGCGCTTCGGACAGGCACCACCCGCGGCGGCAACCTTCGACGACGACCCCGAACGCCTGACCGGCTGGGTGGCCGCACAACCGACTGCGGCCGGCGTCCTGGCCCTGTCCAGCGACGGCCATCTGCTGGTGCTCGCATCTGACAACGGTCGGATACGGCGACAGTTCGACCTGGGGCCGTTGGCGGTCGCCCGGCTGTATGCCGACGAGAGGTCGGCCGCGGTGTTGTCCCACCAGGGCGGCAAGACCAGCGTGACGTTCGTGGACCTGAGGCTTCCGCCAGCAGCCACCCAGACCCGCGAATTGGACGCCGCGTGGCCATTGTTCGGCGCTTTGCTCGAAGAGGGCCTTCTGACCGTCGACACCCAGTGTGTCGCCGTTTGGCCGCCCGACGGTCTGCCGCGCCGACACACGCTCCCACTGGCCGCCGTGCGCGCCGCCGGCTTGGCAGTGCAATCCGGCACATCGACCGGCTTGAGCCGGACGACCCGGAAGCTGCTGCTTAGCAACGGTAGGCACATCACCGCCCTGGATCCGTGCTCTGGCCGACGGTATTGGAGCATCGATACGGGCGTGGATTCCGCGCCCGTCCGCGCCATGTTCACGCCTCAGGGGCTCTGCCTGGTTCAGTACGAGTGTCAGTACCAGTGGGGCGTTATAGTGGTGGCGGCGGAGACCGGGCTGCGTCTGGCGGATCACTTTTGCAGCGACGGCTCGGAGGTCATAGCCGTTCACGCTGTCCGCGGCCGTCTCTGCATACTGTCTGCGCCGCCGGGCTCTGCGGACACGCCCGCCGAATTGGTCGTACTGCCGCTGGGCGCTAACACGCTTGCTCCGGCCGGCACACCGGGCACCAGGTTGCGACTGGCGCGTCCGCAGCGGCTGCGCGCTTGTCTCTGGACTGAGGAGCGAGTGGTGCTGGTCGAGGCACACGAGTTGCGGGCTTACGCTCTGCCTGCTCTGCCGTGACAACCGGAATGCGTCGGGTCGCAGGGCGCAGGTGCTTCGGTGGTGCCTTCAACCAGCGTCGATCGGCGGTCAAGCGTCGCCTGCTGCCGCTTCGACCGAATCGGCCAACGCATTATCGATGGCCACCACTTCGAACTCTACATCCCGTCCATCGGTCGTGATTGTTACGTGGTCCCCGACTCTGGCTCCGAGCAGTTTCTGCGACACCGGTGCCAGGTAGCTGTAGATTCCACGCTCGATGTCAGTCTCGAACGGTCCTAGGAAGGTCATGGTGCGGCGGCTGCCGTCGGCCACAGCGCGCAACGTCACGCGCGAGCCGATTCCGACGTGGTCGCTGGGAACGTCGTGCTTGCTGATGGTCCGCGCCCGTGACAATTCGTCGTTGATCTTGGCCACGCGGGCACGCAACAAGTCGCGCTCCTCAAGCGCGAACTTGTATTCCGAATTCTCGCTCAGATCGCCGTGGGCCGCCGCCTCCCCGATCCGCCGCGCATTCTCGGGCATACGCACGTTGACTATCTCGTCCCGTTCGGCGGTTCGCCGGCGTAGACCTTCGGACGTGCACCAGATCGTTTCACGCTCTTCCCAGGGGGCGACCTGCTTGGGCTGGACGACCCACAGTCGCGGATGTACATCCCGCAGCAAGTCGAGCATGCGCGCTGGCGCATTCGGCCCCAGCCCCTCCAGACGCTGCAATTGTTGCCGTATGGTGACCGCCGCCTCTTCGCTGGTTTGCGCCAGGCATTGCCGCACCCCCTCGTAGTCGTGCAGTGCTAGAGCGGCCTTCATCCGCTGACGGAAGGCCCGCTTAACCTCGTCGGCAGCCGTCAGCGTCCGTCCCAGCTCGCTGAGCGTGTCCAGTATCAGCCGAAACAGCTCCGCTCGCGCCGGCAGTCGCAGACCAACCACCTGGCTGGGCCCCTTCCACAGCCAATAGAGCAGCTCCGGATGCCGCAGCGGATCAGCCAGACCGGCGTCGACGAAACTCTGCACCTCGGCGCCGCACCCGGCTTCGCAGGCCGCCGGCACGAGCTTGTCCAGCAGGCTGGCCGTCGCGGTCGGCAGCCAGCTCAGGGCGTGCGCCGGCCAGTCGCTCGGGCGCGCCGCCTGCAAAGCTTGCAAGCCCAGCTCACGCAAGGCATCGTGTCCCACCTCGCGCAGCAACACTCCCGGCTGCTCCGCCTCTGCCAACAGCGTTTCCGGCAGCGTGCGCACCGCCTCCGACGTTTGCAAACCACGGGCCTCCAGGCGACGCAGCACCAAAGCACACGTCAGCGCCTCGGCCGGGCGACGGCGGCGAACTGCCGCGATTTCCTGCTGCACGCGCTCCTCAAAACGTCGCAGCAGAGCAGGATCCGCGGCTTCCTTATGCGCAGCTTTTTCCCGCAGGTAGCCTTCCAGCGTATCCAGCCATTGCAGCGGATCCTTCTGATCCTCCAGCACCGCCCAGATTTCGTCTTCCAGACAGCGCCCTTGGGCGACATAGCGCAGAATGACCGGCGCCCGCCCTTCCACGGCTACGTTCTGGCAACGCTTCAGCAACCCACGTGTCCGCGTCCACCAGCGCGCCCACTGCTGGGCGGCGATGAATCGCGGCACCAGCTCGTGCTTCAACTCGTCGGCATCGATCTGCTGGCCGTGCGTGCGCAGCAGCCCGATCACCACGGCTACCGGGTCGGACTCGATCAGCGCGGCGATACGCTCCGGCCGCAGTTGCCGCAGCACCCGAAAATCATCCGCCGCGATGCGTTCGTAGTCGCGCCCCACCTCCGTTGCCGGCAGCGTTACCAGCCGACCTTCGCGCCGCAGCGTGAACAGCCACTTGAGTCGATCGATCTCCACGACCTCGACCACCCGACCGTCCGAGCGACAGATCAGCGGATCGCCCGCCTGGAGATTCAAACACAGGTCCAGCAGACCCAGGGCGGTGCGAACAGGACGCCCCCCCGCCAGACCGGAGGCTTCCAGTATCAGCTCGAATCCGGGCGCCCCACCGTGCACCTGTCGGTACAGCGTTACGGTGCCATCGCGCAGACGCTCATCCTGCGGAGCCGCCACCAACATCAGCCGGTACAGGGACAACGCAGCCGGCGGGTCGCTTTCCGGCGGAATCGCTTCGAGAACCATCTGCCCCAGTGTAAGCAGCCGCGCGGTCTGGCCGGCGCGCTCCAATTCGTCAAACGGACGCACCAGGCAGCGCAGCTCGAGGCGCCCCTCCTCCAGCATTTCCAGGCAGCGCAGCTCGAAATCGTCGTAGCGACCGGCCTTGACCAGCTCCAGTAACTCGTTTTCCACCATAGACGTCTCTATGCACCCATCGGGAACCCGGTGTCCACCGCCCGCTACTGGTATTATTCGCCGTCAACGCAGCGGATTCCGCCCGGCGCGCAATGAACCAGACGCACCTAACCGGCCGGATGGCGGCCCGACGATACCATGCGGTCTCGACGCGTCCTTGTCTTCCGCGTCGACACCACCGCGTGCCGGCCAGCTTCCGGCGTTCGATCCGTGGGCCAAATGATACCGACCGACTGCCCGTTTGCCCCCTACAGGCTGCTACGGAACTCTTCGAACTCGTCCCGCAGTCGCTTGTACAACGGGTCCGCCCGATCCAGATCGGCGACGCGCTCCTTGACCTGCCCATCCGCCGGATCGAGGTACACCAGCACCAGCGACTTGGCGTCGCGATAGGCGAACTCCCCCTGTTTGCCGGCCGCCCGGCGGAGCAGCACCGGTTCATCCAACCGCACATCCAACACGACCGCCCCGGTCGAGAAATCGACCCACTCACGCGTCGGATTGCCCTTGTCGTCGAATTCGCCGGCCCGCACTTCGCGGCGACCGCCGATGACGCTACCTACTTGTACCTTGAATTCCTCCTTCAGCCAGTTGCCCTTGTGCCAACTGAATACATCGACGGCTACCGCGTTCTCGCCAAACACGGGACCGCGGACGAAGAAATGCTGTTTGGGGGCTACAGTCACCGGCGGACTCGGTAGCGACCACTCACCGACCAGCACGGTCTTGTCCGCCTGCGCCGGATCGCGCAGGTTAGCCCGCCGACCAACGTAGCGGTTCCAGAGCTTCACACGCATTCGATAGCGGTAGGTCTTGCCGGGGGTCACTGAATCGTCATGAAACCAGACAGCCACCTCCCCCTCTCTCTCCGGATGCTTGATGACCGTTTCCGGCCCCTGCCAGACCGCTCCGCGGCGCTGCGTGCCGGTCTGCTGGCGCTCCTGCCTCGCGCGACCGTCGGCGGCGTCGCGCTTGATGCGTTCGGCCTGATGTTTGAGGGTCTTCGAGGCATCACTATTGTTGATGACAGCGTCGGCCTTCTGTTCTGCCAGTGCCCAGTCCTTGTCACGCAGGGCCTTGCGGGCAGCCTTAATATCCTCGACCGCCTGTTTGGAAGCGTCGGCGCCAGCGGGCGGCGCCGCCGGCCCGCCAAAAGGCGAGAACCCACCGCGGCCGCCGGGCGGAGTCATGCCGCGCCCGCCGCCACCACCAGGCGCCATACCGCGGCCCCCTCCCACCGGTCCCATTCCACGACCGCCCCCGCCCGTGGGTGGCGGGGGCGGAGTACGCGGCGGAGGCTTGGGCTCTTCAGGCTTGGATTTATCCTTTTCTTTTTCCTTCTCCTTTTCTTTCTCCGCTTCCTCCAACTTCTTGGACTGATGGCCGGGCAGCGGCGGAACCTGCCATTCGTCGCCGGCCTCCACCGGGTAGAACCACGGCTGCATCAAGTACTGCTGATAAGTGCGCACCAGAGTGAGCGCCTGGTCCAGCTCCGCCTGATTCACCAGCTCACCGGTCTTGTCGTCGTACACGGGCGTCGGCAGGTCGAGCTTGGGCGCGGCCTTGGACGGTTGAACGTCTTGCCATTCGCCGAACTCGCCGTTCGGGCCCATCTCTTGACGCTGCACGTCCGCCCCAACGATGTACACCTTGGCGCGGTACGGGGCGTACCCGGCCTCGGTCATCGCCCGCAACTGGGCTTCGATGGGAAAGTAGGCCGCCACGGTCACCCACGAGCGCTCCACAGGGCCTTCGTCGGCCGGGGATGCACTCTCCTCGACGGCCGTCGGAATCACCCGGAAATCTTGCCGATACAGCAGACTGATGCCAGTCTCCACCACCAAGTCGCGCGGCTTGAGGGGGGTAACGACCACGATGTCCTTCGGCTCCTGCCCTTCTTCGATTTTCGGGAGCGGCGGACCGAACTGCGCCAGCACCGGCAGTCTGTCGGGCAACGGCGGCACACCCTCGGCACCCGCAAACAGCCCGCCCGTGAACCTACGCTGCAACTGAGCCGCGTAGTCCGGTACAGGCTCACTCTTTGGCTGAACGCTGCGCACGGCCCGCTGGAGATCCTCCGCACGCCGCAAAATAGCCTCATCGAGTTCTGCCGGGCCCAGTCGCTCGCCGCCGAACTCAACCTTGTTCGGCTCCATGCCCAGGTACCGGACCGCCACGAAGAGCATGAACAGCGTAGCCAGTCCCAGCAGCCCTTTTTCCAGATGCTGCTCGACCAGACTGATTGGACCTCTCTTGGCCATTCCCAATCTCCCGTCACCGCCCGACGCAGGCGGACCGGTCACTGCTGTGGCGCCTGGCCCTCAGCACCCTCGATACCCAGGTCAGCCAACACTTCGGCGGGCATCAGCGGCTTGAAGATCTTGCGCGCCAGGTAACCTTCGAAATCCAGGACCGCGCGCACCACTGGCGCCGACCCGTAGTAATAGCCGGCCGGATCCACGTTCTCCACCGTGGAGTACTCGACACCCACGAGCTGATAAAAGTTGGTACGCGTCACCGCGTCGATGAGCCGCAGCAGCTCGCGCTTGTCCACTATGACAGTCATTTGCACACGGATGACGTCGAATTGTTGATCGCTACGCCGACCCGTAAACGATTGAACGACCGGCCCTCCCACCGCCCCCTCCGGCAACTGCTGCGCGCCGACCCCGCTGATCAGCGGCACCAAGACGCCATCGGCGCGCACATAGCCCTGCACGGCGATGCTTTCGATCCGCTTCACAGGCAGGTTGGTGACGTTGCCATGTTCCTCGCCCAGCTTCTGCGCGGCTTCTTCGTTTAGCCGAGCGATGGCATTCACCAGGTCTTCCTGCACCCACAGGCTGACCTGCGCATACCACATCTCGCGCGGCGTGGGCGGGGTCTCAGCATGCGCGATCGGACTGACCTGAAACGAGGTTTCCGGATCAGCATAAATGCGGATGTTACGCGCCTTCTTCACCGCCGCCCGCTGCTGAACCACGCTGGCTTCTACTCCAATTGGCGGAGCCGTGCCGCCGGCCGCCGGCGCCCCAGCCCCCGGCGGCGCCATCCCCCGACCGCCAACTGGCCCGGGCGGTGCCATCCCTCGACCACCCACCGGTCCCGGAGGCGCCATGCCCCGACCACCCACCGGTCCCGGGGGCGCCATCCCCCGACCACCGGTCGGCCCCGGCGGCGCCATCCCTCGACCATCGGTCGGTCCAGGACTGGGCGGCGCGCCAGGCAAGAAGTTCGAAGGCGGCGCCTCCGCACCGGCCGTTTCTCCTTCTTCGGCCCGCTTGCGACGTTCCAGATCAGCCAATATTTCAGCCTCGTCCTGGATCTCGGCCTCGGTCGGCAGGCTCCCGGCTCTCAGCACCCGCGGCAGCTCGTAGAACTTGCGCACATAGCTTTGACGAAACCGATAGGGCAGTTCGAGCTGCGCCGGCTTGGGAAACACGCCTTCCAGCAGCGGTTGACGCTGATTGATCTGCTCGGCGGCCTGCACTACTTTCTCGTACTCCTTCGCAAAGATCTGCGCCCGCAGCTTTTCCGCGGCAATGGTTTCCTCGTTCTGCGGATCGCTGCGCAAGCTGTTGATCTCAGCGGCCGCCTGTAAGCGCTGCTGCATTTCCTGGACGACCGCATCGCGCGTCATGCCAATGACGGCCAGAACGATCGCCGCCAACGCGACAACTCCCGCCGCCAGCGACATCCAGTGTGTTTTGACGAACTGCATAACCGACTGCATGGTTATTCTCCCGCAGCGCGCCTGGCTGGCGCGCCGCGTGTCAATCGGGCGCTCGGTTCGGGTTGACACCGCCGGGCCGGGCTGGCGCTCCGGCTTCGGGCGCCTGCGGAGCTTCGCCCAGCTTCAGCTTGAAGGCGAACTCGACCCGCCAATCGTGAGCCATCTCCTCACCGGTCACCGGATCGGGAAACTGCACGCCGCTCTTCTCCGGTGTCTGCCCGGGCGGCCCTGGTGTCATGCCGTAGCCGGACAGCCCCGTCTGGTGGTACTTGGTCGGCACCGGGATGCCGATGGCGGACTTGCTGGGATCCTTCGGATCATCCGGGGGCATGAAAAAGCCCAGCCCCGGACGATTAGCCAGCTCGCGCAGTCTTTGAAAATAGGCGTCGTTCAGCCATTTCACCGCTTCGGCCTGCGTCTGCCCTTGAAGCAAACGTGCCTGCACGCGCACGACAAAGCCGGCATTCTTCGGGGTTGCGGCACCGCCTTCGTCGCTACCCGGTGGCGGCGCTGCCGGCATGAACCCGCGTCCACCCATCATGCCTGGCGCCATGCCGCGCCCGCCGGGCATCATCCCGCGCCCGCCGGGCATCATCCCGCCACCCGGCATCGCTCCGCCGCCAGGCATCGCCCCCCCGCCGGCTGTCGGTCCGGCCTCTATCGGCCCGCCTTGCAGGACGGCGCTGTCGACGTCGGGGTTGTACTCGACTTTCAGTCCCTCGATGATGAGCTGCCCACGTTTGGCGCGGTCGAAACGCACCGGGTCGGACTGGATAAGTTTCTTCATGTCCTCAGCCGACGTGACCTGTGCCAGCTCGGGCGGATTGATCGGCGGCATGGCTTCGTGCACCAGGGCCAGCATGCGCGGAACGATGAGTTTCTGATCCTGGAGCTTAAGCAACGCGTCGACGTCGTTTTTGCGTTGCCCAGTATCGGTCTGGGCCTCCTGAAAGCCTTTGCGGAATTGCCGAGCTTCGTTGACGATCTTGGCCGTGGCCGCGCGCGCCTGCTCTACACGCTCGCTGCCCAGCGTTTGCCGGTCCAATCCATTGGCCACATACGGAATTGCCGCCGCTATCAGCAACGAGGCCGCCGTCGCCACGAAGTACGGTCGCTTCTTCTGCCAAACCGCGATGCGGGCGAGTTCCGGCGGCAGCAGCGTCGCCTTGATGCGCCCCAACCCCAGCCCCTGAAGGGCCAGCCCGTAAGCCGCCGCAAAGCTGAGTATGTTCTCTGTGAACAACGGCGCGGTGATCGTGGCATTCGGCACGAGCTGGTTGAACTTCTCCAGCTTGTGTACGCCGCCGGGGATCGTCAGGTTGTTTTCCAGATACTTTTGCAGGCCCGGTAGCCGGAAAGCATTCCCCAAGGCCAGCACCTTGCGCAACTCGATGTCCCGGTGCGTCGAGCTGTAAAAGCCGATGGAACGCTGAATCTCGGCCACCAGGTCGGCGAAGACCGGACGCATGGCTTGGAAGATCTGGCGCGCGTACTTGCTGGTGGCAGCAGTGCGCTTGAGATTCTCCGCCTTGGCGAAGCTGAGTTTGAATGCCCGCACCAAAGCCTCGGTGAAGCTGTTGCCACCCAGGGGGATGTTGCGCGTCCATGCCGCGTTGGACTCGACGATGATCAAGTCCGTGTTTTGCGCGCCCACATCCACGATGATCGTCGCGGCCCCCTCACCGGCCCCCTGCCCGTCGAACTGGCAGAAATTGTATAGCGCCGCCGGCACCGTCTGCACTCCCAGCGGCGCGATCTGCACCTTGGCGAAGAACCCCAAGTGCTTGCGGATCAAGTCCTTACGAATGGCAAAGATGCCGACTTCGATGTCCGGACTGTTCGGCGTCGTGAAAACCTGGTAGTCCCAGACCACATCCTCAATGTCGAACGGAATCTGCTGGCTGGCTTCGTAACGCACCAGCTCCGGTATCTTCTTGGCATCCTTCTTCAGGTCTATGGGCGGCATCTTGCAGAAGCGTGCAAAGGTCTGCTGTCCCGGCACCCCCACCACGAACTTATCCCCCTGCAAATCGTTGCGCGAGACGAACTTCTCCAGCGCGGCGGCAATCAACTCATCACGATCGGCATCCGGCTGCGACAGAATCTTGGGATGCTCGATGACGTCGAACGCCACAGCTTCAACCTTGCCCCCCTCCGCCGAACGCAGCTTGAGGGCCTTCAACGCACACTGCCCGATGTCGATACCCCAGACGGCACCACCGGCAGGCATGACTTATCCTCCACGGGGGCGCGATTACCACCGCCCTGGCCGGCATTCCGCTTGGCCAAGACAAAGCGCCGACTGACGACGGCTTCGCCACCCGACCACGAAAACGCCAGCGCCGCCAATATCGGACTTCCGATTGAAACCACGGCGCTGCGGCGACCGCACTACCGGCGCTGCCACGACGGCCGGCGCCCCAACACATCGCACGGTGCCTCGCGGGACGCAAACCCGCCCCGGCCTGCTTGCCGCAGCCGGTTCGCCCGTCGCGCATTCGGCCGGGACCGTGCCGGCTGCGCCTCGACCTTCGGTCTGCCCAGGAATCGCGCTACTGGCAGCCAAGCCTGATTTAATCGCGTCCGCCAAGCCTGTCAAACAGCTCAGGACCGCTGACGGCATACGACCGACCGCCACTGCGGCACCTGTATTGGACGGCCTGCCGTCGGTGGCGGTTCCCGCTTATCTATTCTGCCAGTAATGACAAGCCCCGTTCACGGTCGCGGGCTGGCCACGCGTACTGCCGACACCTTCGCTGTCAGCGTGCCGGCCCCGAACCCCGCCATATTATTGACCCGTTTGATCTTGGTGACCGTGATTTCGAGGTTGCGCCCCTGCACGAAATACGGAGCCAGGTCGGCAGCCGAGAAGCTTCGACTGCCGGTGTCAACGTACGGACCGTAGCTTCGAGTCGTGGTAACCCCCATGATGGTCTGTGAAATTTCGATTTCGACCTGCAAACTGTCGTCCGCTCCCGACCAACGCAGCGAAAACCCGCTCAGGCTGGCGCCGCCCCCCTCCACTGGCGACGTTATCTCGAAATTCACCGGTCGCTCGATAGTAGTACGCGCCACACCACGCGTCGGCTCACGAACCGTCACTACGTACTGATCGTCGGCAGCCACCGTCGCCGTAAACCGCCCATTGGCGCGCGGCCCCGTCAACGGCTCGTCGTTGACGGTTACCTGCTGATCCTCATCCAACGTAACCGGTCGACCGTCCTCATCGACGATCGTTGCGATGACGTCGGCCGTAGCATCACCGACCGACTGGCTAATGACGATATCGGCTTCGGCCTCGTCCAGCGGCACGTACGCCGGCGGCCACACGCTACCGCCGTCGGTCCAATCAATGCGACAAGTTACGCCCAGACAGCACGCTCCCAGCAAGCTCAACACCACCATCCGCTTGCACATCTGCGCACCTCGCAACACGCTCCTGTTATCGAATTTCAATGGACAGCTCGCGTTCGTCCGTCGTCGCCGGATCATCGCTGTCACTCACCACTACGACAAACGTCGTGGTGGCGGCACTGGCGGTCGGCGTGCCAGAGATTACACCGCTTTGCGGATCAAGCTCCAGACCAGCAGGCAGGCTGTCGCCAGCTCGCAGAGACCACGTGTACGGCGGCAATCCGCCACCCACGCTCAAAACCACGCCCCCACCGCCGTAAGCACTACCAACGGCGGCTACCGGCAAAGAGTCGGTCAGAACCTTGACCGGAACCACGATCTTCAGCACTTTGTTGTCTGATGATTGCCAGGAGTCGCTGTCGGTAACACGCACCGTGAAAATCGCGGTCGTCGCATTAGCGCTGGGTTTGCCGGAAATGACCCCCGTATCCCTATCCAGCGCCAGTCTGTCGGGGTCTCCCGCCACGCCGGGCAGAACTCCCTCCGAGATTTCCCATCGGTACGGCTGCCGGCCATCAACCGCCTCAAGCTGTACCACGTAGTCTTCCCCGATCGGAGCAGCCGGAAGCGACTCGGTCGTGATCCTGACCATTGGAGGGTGAATCTCTAACACCGAAACCGCTTCCACAACTTGCTGCGGCTCACCACTGTCCGTCACCGTCCAGAATAGCGTCGCGTCCGGGTACTGCGCGCCCCCGCCCAACGGCTGGAGGGTGCCGGTAATGCGACCGGTCGCGCGGTCATAATCCAGGTACGCAGGATGTCCCACCAGTTCCACGCGGTAAGGCGGCACGCCGCCGGCAATCGTTGGCCCGTCGTCATACGGCACACCGACCCGCGCCGGTCCGATGTCCGCGTCGATCGTAAGGGCCGCAATCACCGTGAGCGAGTACTGACGCTCCCCAGTCCGAACGGGAAGGCTGCCTGACTGCACCGTGATAGTAAAGTCGTAGGAGCCGGCAAGCGTAGGCACCCCACTTATTGTTCCGCTATCCGCATCGAGGCGCAGGCCCGGCGGCAAAGCTCCGTCGCTGACCACCCAGGTCCCGCGAGCCGCTTCGGTATCCAAGTCTTGCGTGTACGATTCACCCACTACCGCCGACGGCAATTCGGTCGGGGCGATCGACAGCGGCGGACCGACACACCCGGAGGCGCCAACCAGCAGAGCAACAACCCAGACCTCCGCGCATGTGCCAGCCCAACGACCATCCAGCCTGCCGCGACGCTTGGTCGATCGGTGCCGGTCTTCAGCCTCCTGGCACATCTGGAACCTCCTGCGGCCAGCGCGGGGCGGCTGGAAGCCGCCCGCGCTCCCATTATGAGCAAAAGGTGAATCCATCCCAAGAGTCCGTTCGTGCGCTTGACTTGCGCGCACATCCCCGTACAAGAGCGGCTGGCAGGACGTGCGGTACTGTCGGCCGCCTGCTTGGCGACGCGCCGTTTCGAGGCCCGGCTAGTCTCTGGGTGTCGGAGAACAATCGTGCTGAAAGGACAAGACCTGGCATTTCGTCTAAGTACCCTACTATGGTTCGCGCTCCCATTGTGCGGATGTGAAAGTCGTCAGCCGGCGGGATCCGGCGCATTAAGCACCGGGCCAGCGACGAGCACGACGGAGGGCACGCCACCGTCGCGAACCTGGTCGCCAGGGGTCACCGGGACCTTCATCGACCGGGCCAGCCACGACGACCTGCGCCTCGTCAGCTATAACATTTTGTGGAATAGCATCTTCCCGGAAGTATCCGTGGCGGGCGCGGTCAAGTTTGCGAGAGTAGTGCAAGCACTGAACCCGGACGTTTTGGCGCTCCAAGAGATCGGACTGCATCCGGAAGATCGCGGCAAACCCAACGCACGCCGCTGGACAGACCGCGACGTAGTGGCCCTCATGAACTCGTTGTTGCCCCCGCCGGAAGGTGCCACTTGGCATGCCTGCCAAGGTGGTGACAACGTGATAGTCAGCAAGTATCCGCTCAAATTGGTCGCGACGGACACGAATCCGCCGGGCGAACGCCAACAAGCGATCGCCCTGGTGGACCTGCCGAATGAGCGGTTCGCGTTCGACCTCTACGTGCTCAACAACCACTACAAGTGTTGCGGCAACGAGGCGAACGACCCGCAGCGGCAACAACAGTCGGACGCTATAGTCGGCTGGCTGCGCGACGCGCGGACACCCGGCGGTCAGATCGACTTGCCGCCGGGGACCGCCATTGCCATCGTCGGGGACCTCAACATCGTCGGTACATTCAAGCCAGTTGAGACCCTGCTGACAGGCGATATCAGTGATGAAAATCGCTACGGGCCGGACTTCCCCCCCGATTGGGATGGCACCGGGCTGGTCGATGCCCGCCCGCTGCACAACATCGACGGCCCGGACCAGTGGACCTGGCGCGACGACAACGACCGTTGGCCGCCGGGGCGTCTTGATTTCATCATCTACAGCGACAGTGTTCTGTCCGTGGCGAAACAATTCGTGCTCAACACTACGACAATGCGCCCGGAAGAACTGAAAGCCGCCGGCTTGGAGCGCTTCGATGTCACCATCGATGACGTCGGCAGGCAATACGATCACCTGCCGCTGGTCATCGACTTCCGACCGGCCGGCCTGCCCAGCGACAAGACAGAATGATCCGACAGCTCAGCGTCACAACCGCCGGCAAAGGACTAACCGAGATCACCGAAGAGGTGAACGCGGTGGTGCGTGAGACGGGCGTGCGCGAGGGGCTATGCACCCTGCTGATACAGCATACGTCGGCCAGCTTGGTCATTCAGGAAAACGCCGACCCCAGCGCTCGGCATGATCTGGCTGCCTGGCTCGACCGTTTGGTACCCGACGGCGATCCGCAGTTCACGCACGCTGCCGAGGGACCAGACGATATGCCCGCCCACATCAAGGCGGCTCTCACCGCCACTACCCTGTCCATACCGATCGTGAACGGCCGCTTGGGGTTAGGAACCTGGCAGGGAATATACGTTTGGGAGCACCGTCGTCGCGGTGGCACGCGCCACCTGCTCATTCATGTCGGTCACTGAGCTGACACGGCGCGCATCGTGTTAGCGTATTGCCAAGATACGCTTGCCGAGCCCCTATTTTGAGCTATACTAAACTACGTCCGAGCGGCGAGCGGCGCGTACAGGTTTCCCCCCCGGCCTGTCGGCCCCCCGCTCGGGCTTTTTTGCGCCAGCGCGGCTAGCAGCCGGCGTGTGGCGATTTTCCGTCGCCCCAGGGGTCAATCCTTTTCGGGCATGACTGGCCGACGGGCCCCACGAGGTCGCACGCCTGCGTCGCCCCCCAAGCCCGTCCACGCCGGCTGAGCAACTAGCCTCTTGTCCGCCTGATAATCATTCGTTGAACACGGCGGCTGGTTTCGGTTAGGATAGAAGCGGAGAGGCGGGGCCGCGCATGTGACCGAATGGGTGGCGCACGGGTCGGGTTCAATTGTGCTGGGTTTCATTTCAGGGATGGGCCGGTTGCCGTTCGCCTCATAAAAGGGGGCGGGCCGGCGGTCTTCAGAAGCGGAGAATCACCAATGAGGAGCGCAAGATCTCGACTCGCGAGTTTGATCATTGTCGCACTGTTTCTGTCCACCACCGCCCTGGCCGGCGAGCAGGCCACCTGGCTCAGTATCAGTCGGGCGACGGCCCAGCCCGGTACGAATGTCACCGTCGAAGAGACCCCGGGCACCGCGATCACCGTGTATTTCGAAACGCCGGGCGTGTGGGCTCGCACCGTTCGCGGAGGTGACGGTCGGCCGTACACACAGTTGAGCATCCCGGGCTGCGGTGCGGACGCCCCAAACTTCGGGCAGCCTGAGCTGCCATTTAAAGGCTTTCTGCTGGAGTATCCGGCCGGCACGCAGCCGCGTCTGACGGTACTGTCGTGCTCGGCGGTCGAACTGGGCGGCGCATTCGTCGTCTACCCGCTGCAACCGCCACCGCCCGACGAAGACAACCATCACTTGCCACCTTTTATCGTAGATTCGGCGGCATATACGCAGAACGCATTCCTTCCTGCCGAACCGGTGACGTTGGGCGAGCGCGGCGTGATCCGCGGTCGCCAGGTGGTGTTCGTGCGAGTGCAGCCCCTTCAGTACAATCCGGCCACGGGAATATTGCGGGCGTGGTCCAGCATCCACTTCAGTGTGGAGTTCATCGGTACGCCCGACCCCCTGGCCACCCAGCGCAAGCAACAGTTGGCGACACCATGGACCGAGCCTCTGGCGGCTGCGATGATCTTGAATTATGAGCCGGTGGAGCCCGCCATCGGCGCTGCCGGGGATGGGCTATCTAGGGGACCGTCCGCCGACTACTTGATCATCGTCAAAGACGCTTACTACGAAGAAATCCTACCGCTGGCGGAGTGGAAGCACCGCAAGGGGTTCATCACGCGCGTAGCGAAGATGTCGGAAGTGGGCTCGACTTCGGCCCAGGTGCTGGCGTTCATCAAGAACGCCTATCAGACTTGGACACCGGCACCGTCTTTCGTTCTGCTGGCGGGCGACTCCGGGGACGTGCCGCCCGGGCAGTACACCGGTTCATTGAGCTGCACTTCCGATCACATATACGCTTGCGTGGACGGGAGCGACTACTTCGCCGATCTGACGTTGGCACGCTTGTCGCCGGCCAATGAGGCGCAGTGTGCCCAGATAGTGGCCAAATTGCTGACCTACGAGCGTACGCCGGACGGCGGGAACTGGTACCACAACTTCCTGGCGGCGGCCGAGTTTGAGGACTACGAGAACGACGGTTGGGCCGATCGCTGGTTCATGGAGACCGCGACCACGGTTTACGACTTTCTGGTAAACGAGCAGGGTTGGGGCGGATACACGGCGCTATGCCCCAACAACTGGCCGATGATCCACCAGTTTTATCATTTCAAGACCAGCTCCTATCCGCACCGCGAGACGCTGAATCTGATCCGCTGGGGCGCGGCTATACCGGACCCCGTGCCGCAGTGGATTACCGATCGCTGGGTCGAGAAGAATACCGCCGTGCAACAGGTCATCGCCGGCATCAACGCCGGTGTGGGCATCCTTCAGCACCGCGACCACGGGGGCGAGAGCGGCTGGAGCTATCCGCCGTTCAATACCTCTCACATTGCCACGCTAAATAACGGCGTCATGACACCGGTGGTCTTCAGCCTGAATTGCAGCACCGGCTCTTTCCAGGTCGCCGAGTGTTTCTGCGAGGCTTTCCTGCGCAAGAACCCCGGCGGAGCCATTGGAGCCGTTGGCGCGACCCGCACCAGCTACTCGGGTTATAACGACCTGTTGACGCACGGCATCTACACATGCATGTTCGCCGACTACGACCCGTCGCACACCGGCAACATCTACCCGGTGTCGCGCCGGCCGGCACAGGCCCTGAACTTCGGCAAGTACTACATGGCCATGTACGAGGGTCTGAACAACACCACTGCCGGCGAGTGCTACATGTTCCACTACTTCGGCGACCCGGAGATGAATCTGCGCACGCAGGCCCCGGCGCTGCTGTCCGTGCAGCACCCGAGCACGGTTCCGGGCGGCCGGCCGGTTACCATGGTGGTTCGCGTCAGCTCGGCGGGCCATGCGCTGGCCGGCGCACTGGTGGCTATCACGCACCCCACCGGGCAAGAATACTTCCGCACACTGACCAACTCGCTCGGCGAGGCGGTCTTCCAGAATGTCACCTTCAACCAGACCACTGCTTACGATGTCGTCGTCTCCGCCATCGACGCCTATCCATACGAAGGAACGTTGCTGGCAACCTGGTCGCTGCTCGGCGATCTGAATTGTGACGGCATTGTGAATCTGGGCGACATCAACCCGTTTGTTCTGGCGTTGACCAACCCGGCTGGTTACGTCATCGCCTACCCCGACTGCAATATCATGAACGGCGACATCAACGGAGACGGCTACGTGAATCTGGGCGACGTCAACCCGTTCGTGCGGTTGATAACCAGCCCGTGAGATTACGGCGTGCGGATCAGCGGACAAGCGGACTGAGAGCTGACTGGGCGGACCGCGCCGATCGGCGCTTGTGAGAGCAGGAGCCTATAGAGCGTGCCCGTCTTGACGTCGCCGCTGGTGCGCGGCCACAATGCACTGTGGAGAACAGCGGGCGTTTAGCTCAGTTGGCTAGAGCGCATCCTTCACACGGATGAGGTCACAGGTTCGAGTCCTGTAACGCCCACTACCAGGTCAATCCGCCACGCAGGGGCTTCTTGCGCTCTTTCTTCTTGGGTTTGGGATGTGCCTCAGATGCGGCCGGTGTGGAGTCCGCGAACGATCCGGGGCCGCCCAAGCCTTTTAGCGACAGGGCGATGCGGCGCTGTTCCGGATCGACCGACAAGACCCGCACTTGAATGACCTTGCCGACTTCGAGGACGTCGCCGACGTTGCGGACGCGCTGATCGGAGAGTTGCGAGATATGCACCAGCCCCTCGACGCCATCCTCGAGCTGCACGAACGCGCCGTAATTCGTTATGCGGGTGACGGCGCCGCTGACGACCGCATCGGGCTGGTAACGTTCGGCGACGCCGGCCCAGGGATCCTGGGCCAGGGCCTTGAGGCTGAGGCTGATCTTGCGCTTGTCGGCAGCCACCGACAGCAGGACCACGCGCACGTGGTCGCCGACGTTGAGCACCTGCTTGGGATGCGTGACACGCTGCGTCCAGCTCAGCTCGCTGACCGGGATAAGCCCTTCGATCCCCGGTTCCAGCTCCACAAACGCGCCGAAATCCATCAGCCGCGTGACGCGCCCCTCCACGGTCTCACCCACGCGGTACTTGTCAGCCGCCAGCGTCCAGGGGTCGGGAGCCAGTTGTTTGAGACCGAGCGAAATGCGGTCCTTGACCAGATCGACCTTCAGCACCTTGACTTCGATCTCGTCGCCTTCCTTCAGGACTTCGCGTGGGTGGTTCACGCGGCTGTAGCTCATGTCGCTGACGTGCAGCAAACCGTCGATGCCCCCCAAGTCGACGAACGCGCCGAAGTCCGTGAGTCGCCGGACTACCCCTTTGCGGACCTGGCCTTCGGCCAATTGAAACCGCAGTTGCCGCCGCTCCTCCTCGCGCTCGCGCTCCAAGACGCGCCGGCGACTGAGCACCAGTTTCTTGCCGCGCCGATCGATCTCCGTGATCTCGCACTCCAGCCAGTGGCCGATGAACGCGGAGAAGTCTTCGTGGCGCACCAGATCGACCTGGCTCATCGGCATGAAGCCGCGCAGACCGTGCACGCGCAGCTCCAGTCCGCCGATGTTGCTGCCAGTGACACGCCCCTTGACGATGTCGCCGACCCGCAGCGAGTCCAGGTCAGCCTCTACGCGGGCCTCGCGCAACGAGAGCCGCATCAACCCCGACTCGCGGTCGAACCCCTGTGGAACCAAGTTGAGGACCTGGCCGGGCTGCGGCGGCTCGTCAGGCTCAAACTCGTCCAACGGCACCACGCCCTCGGTGCGCGCGCCGATATCCACAAACACATCCGGCCCCTTGATGCTGACGACGCGACCGGCGATTCGGCCGCGGCCATCGGCGGCAGGGGTAGATGGCGGACCGGCCGCCAACCGTTGTTCCAGCTCCTGAGCCGTCAGGTCGGACACCTGTTCGGCTAGCTCGCGCTTCAATTGCGCGTCATCGAGGTCACGTGGATCAATAGACACGGCACCACCAGCAGCGTTATCCCGAGAATCGTCCAGAACTTCTTATCGTAACCTGCTTAGACGCAAACACAATCGCTTTTCGTCGGTCCAGGCGGTTGCCGCCGATGCCCGCCCAGCCAGCCTCGCGCAGCCGTCCGAAGATACTGCGCGTAAGTCGTTGTCAGGAAGCCTGTTGCATGTAAACCCACCTCCGGTACACAAAGACGCGGGGCGCGGTCGCCCAGTTGGCAAACCCGCACCCCGCGATCGAAATCGCAAACAGTCGCCTTACGGCACGATCACCGTGTCCGTCTGAGTGAACGGACCGAACTTGTTTTGCGGCGTCTTGCCCAGCAATCCGTTGATTAGCTGGTAGCCGTCCTGGCGAGTGTAGATGTTGTCGAAGTTAACGCCCACGATCGGTTTCTTGACGAAGTCGACGTGGCCGTCCTGGAACATGACGTTCTGGCCTTCCTGGGCGTGGTTGCGGCTGTTGTAAACCTTCCACTTCTCGTTGTCAGCGCGCAGAACGTTGATGTCGCCGCTGACGCCTTTCAGGCCGATAGTCGAACCCGGACTGCCGTACGAATTGTTGTACGCGTCTTTCGTCGCCCAGTCGCCGACATTGGCAGCGCCACCCGCCTGGAAGAACGGTCCTTTGTCGGCCAAGATGGCCATGCGCGTGTCCAGATTCTCGTTCGGCTTGGCCCGTGGGCCGAAGGGCAACTGATACCCGTAGCTGACGTACGGATAGCCTTTGAAATCGAACCGCGTGACACCCAGTTGAGCCGCGACGGGGTTGCCGCTCAGCACGTTGCGCAGATCATCCTCGTTGTCGCCCGCGCTGGGGCAGTTGAACTGCTTAGCTGAGCACGAACCGTCAATCACCAGCAAGAACAGGCCACGGCTGGGGTGGACCTTGGTCTCGTTGGCCGTCGAAATGGGGCCGGTCAGGTCGTTGGCCATGAAGCCGATGAAGTCAATGTCGTGACCGGTCTGGGACTCGGTTTGACGATACCGCACCATCGGATACCAGTCAGCGTTATCGTTGGCGTAAGTCTTCATGGCTTGGCCGATGCCCCGCAGGTTCGACGAGCACACGGTGCGTTTCGCAATCTCGCGTGCCCGGGCCAAGCTGGGCAGCAGGATGGAGATCAACAGGGCGATGATCGCCACCACCACCAGCAACTCGATCAAAGTAAATGCCTTACTGCGTCTCACTGAAAACCTCCTGCGTTCTCCCATGTGCCAATCTCCGGTCGGTCCACCCGACAGGCAGGCCGGCAAATTCGTACGTTAAGAGAGCAACAATTTCTCCGGCTAAACCTGCCACGCCATGCCTGACGCACCCTGCGCCGGTGAATACATGGCTGACCAACCGCCGCGCATCAGCACGCCGAGCATCCACTGCTCCTCGTGCGTCGTGACCGCATGGGGCCGATCGCAGCGCGGATCAAACACGGTAGCATGCGGCAGCAGCGCGCACCCAGAACATCCGGCCAGAAGGCCAACTCGGGTTGCGCTGGACCGGGAAGGACCGAGGCGACAAGTATGAACGAGGGCAGGATCGAATGATTTCCAATTGAATAACGTTATGAAACCGCGATGATACCCTCATCCAATCCCGTCAAATACATTAGTCAGCATAACTGCGCACGCCGGCGTGTCAACCCCACAGACCAACAAACCGTGAATTGCGTCGCGTGAGCGATTACGAATCCATTGCGACCACTACGCGATCAATTAGGTGTGCCTCCCGTCGCCCGACTCCCGCCGCGCCGGCCGCATCGAGGTACGGAACAGCGATCCGGTCCTCGATCCCCAGTTCCAGTCGCTTATGAAGCAATGTCTGTAGCCCAACGGAGTCGATCGCTACCGGATCGAACCCGAACAACAGCTCGCAATGTCCTATAACGTCGCGAGTACTAGATTCAGGCCCATTGCGCACCATCAGCCGCAACGCATCGACAATCGTCAGCCGAATGCGTGAGCTAACTTCTTCCTGGCCAATCACTTCTCCCACGTATGGCGCGCAGCCTCCATCGTGGTAGCGTCCTGGATGCCTGATCACCGCGTGTGACAGGTTCTTCAGGGCGCCGGACATCCCGGCAACCCGATGGGTTTTGAGGAATGGAACGTTGATCAACGCGTCCGCTTCGAGCAAGTACGCCGCCAATTCCTCCGGCCGGCCCCCCACAATGATTGACGACCCCCAGCCGCCGGCAGGCTCGCGGGTGCCCAGCTCGCGCGCAAGTTGTGGCGGGGCTTCTACTAAGGCGATGCGATCACGTGTGTAGCCAGACTTTTCCAGTGCGCCAACGAGTTCGCGCGCCAATGCGTCGGTGGTCGCGAGGACGCCGCCTCCGACGCGGTTGAACTTGATGACGATGCGCTCTGCATTCCCCAGCACGCTACGCCAACCGTCACCTGTCGAGTCTCGCCCGGTCAGCACCTGCACACCAGCCGACAGCATGTCGCTAAGTACGCTCGGGTTGACTGCGGCGTCCCCCAAGACGCCAGGCGACCGGACCTGCACCACTCGCGAGCACGGCCGGTATTTCCCCAGCCACCACGGTGAAGTCGCTGGTGGACGCGACACGGGCTGTCGTGGGCAGGCTTCGACGACACCGTGCCGTAGCGGTGCCCCCGTCCACACGGCCACAGCCGCCGCCGCGGCTCGCAGCAACTCGCGTCGGGACGGTTCGCTCTGGTAGCCCTTACCTGGTTTGACCTTGCGAGCTTTCACCTATTACCTTATCGCATCTTCAATCGGTCTTAGTTTCGCAGGAAAACCGGTATGCCATCGTTGTCCGAACGGTACCGGGCCGCCAGGGAAGAACTGGCCCGGTTTGGCCAAGAGCACGTGTTGGCCTTCTGGGATCGGCTGGCGGATTCCCAACGCGCGCAGCTCTTGGATGACATCGGCCAAATCGACCTGGCGCGTTGTGCCGCCCTGGTCGAAACACACGTGCGGCGCAAGCCGGCAGTGCACGTTCCCGCAAGCATCGAGCCGCCAGATGTCTTTCCGGCCGATCCGGACGCCGACCGTCTGTCGCTCTATCAGGAGGCCCGTCGCGCTGGGGTGGCGGCGATTCGTGCTGGGCGAGTGGCGGCCTTTACCGTGGCAGGCGGACAAGGCACCCGACTGGGATTCGCCGGCCCCAAGGGTGCTTTCGCCATAAGCCCGGTCCGCAATGCCACCCTCTTTCAGCTATTCGCCGAAAGCCTGCGCGGCGTGGAACGGCGCTACGGCTGCCGGCCACGCTGGTACATCATGACCAGCCTGACCAACCACGACCAGACGCTGCAATTCTTCGCTGAGAACGGCTTTTTCGGGCTGTCGGCCGATGAGGTCTTTTTCTTTCGGCAGGGGCAGATGCCGGCCTTTCTGCCCGACGGACGCATCGCCCTGACCGAGATGCACCGGGTCGCTTTGTCGCCGGACGGTCATGGCGGCAGCTTGCGGGCCTTGGCGAGCAGTGGCGCGCTAGAGGACATGCGCCGGCGAGGCATCGACGTTATCAGCTATTTCCAGGTCGACAATCCGCTCGTGCGGGTCATTGATCCGCTATTCATCGGGTTGCATCTGCTCAACGGGTCGGAGATGTCCAGCAAGGCCGTGCACAAGGCCTACGACACCGAACGGGTCGGCGTATTCTGCCTCATCGATGGTCGGCTGGGGGTGATCGAATACAGCGACCTGCCCAATGAACTGGCCAAAGCCCGCAACCCCGACGGCAGTCGTCGTTTTGACGCCGGCAGCATCGCGATCCACATCATCGATCGGGCCTTCGTGGAACGGCTGACCGCGCCGGGGGCCACGGTGCAACTGCCGTGGCATCGCGCTGAGAAGAAGGTGAACACGGTGGACGAACAGGGGCGTGCGGTCGTGCCGGAAATACCCAACGCCGTCAAACTGGAGATGTTCGTGTTCGACGCCATCCCGTTGGCGCGCAATCCGCTAGTGCTGTATACGCACCGCCAAGAGGAGTTCAGCCCGGTGAAGAACGCCGACGGCGTGGACTCGCCGGCCACTGCCAAGAGGGACATGATCCGGCGTGCCGCCCGCTGGTTGGAAAGCTGTGGCGCGACCGTGCCGCGCGGTGCGGACGGTGAACCGGCCATGCCGCTGGAGATCAGCCCAGCGTACGCGCTGGACGTGGAGGACTTGCACGAGCGGCTGCATGAGCCCGTACACCTGACACCCGGGCGACCGTTCTTGTTGGCCTGACCCGCGAGCAGAGTCTGGGAGACGCGCCAGGTTCGGGGCGGGACAGGGCGGCCGCGGTACGGCATGCATCGGTGTTGCGGCGGTAAGACCGGGCCTTGCCGCACGACGAACGCTACGGATTAGCGTGCGGCGGCATAGCGAACGTAGAATCGGGCTGGAAACAGGTTTGACCGCGATGGTGTCGCATGGGACTGAAGGTTTTCAACACGCTGGGCCGTCGTCTGGAAGAGTTCGCGCC